>Ga0214919_10006134_pt1 | contig 16641 bp, 14 predicted proteins | sample LL1503_MetaG_FD_177994 | JGI IMG/M metagenome (GOLD analysis project Ga0214919, IMG submission 177994) | Freshwater microbial communities from Lake Lanier, Atlanta, Georgia, United States - LL-1503 | ecosystem: Environmental > Aquatic > Freshwater > Lake | place: USA: Georgia | collected... | reverse complement strand
GTTAAGGGCGATGTTGCACGAGAGGGTCGCCCTCTTATCATCGCCCTTAACAAGGTTGACCTTTTGACCACAGAGAAAAAGGATACGATTGATAAAATTCGCCAGAAAATCGAAAATGCCTGCATTGAAGTTTCCGACCCCGTGATCGTTGAAATTTCAGCAAAAACGGAAAAAAACATCGGTGCACTTTACGGAAAAGTTGTGAAACTTTACGATTCTTGGAACACCAAAATTCAAACTTCAACTTTGAACAATTGGCTGAAGCAAAGGACTCAACTGCATTCACCGCCAAAATTTCGAGGCAAAGACACCAAGCTGAAGTACATTACTCAAACAAAAATTCGCCCACCAACATTCATTTTATTCGCAAACACGAAGGATATCCATGAAAGTTACTTGCGTTACTTGCGAAACTCCCTTGCAAAAGATTTTAATCTTTCTTCAATTCCGCTTCGCTTCAAGGTTGAAACCTCAAAAAACCCTTTTGTTAAGGACTAAACATTTTGAACTTGACATTTCAATTTCTTGAATTACTAAAACACATTGCCCGCGTGGTGGAATGGTAGACACGACGGATTCAAAATCCGTTGCACATTGTGTGCGTGGCGGTTCGAGTCCGCCCGCGGGTACCATTGAACTTCCCTATATTTTACTGTTACGATGTACTAGTGTGCTATAACAAAAATGAAAATCTCCAAAAAAACAAAATATTTTCGTATGTTTCCAAGCGAAAAAAACCATCAAAACTCTTATTGGAATTGAGTTCTTTAATTTTTCAAATCAAAACCATCAAATCATTTTGTTATAGTGTACTAGTACAGCAAGACAAAACTTTGCATAAATTCACGCAAAAAAACTACTCTTCAGTATTCTCAATAATGTTTTTTGTGAACTTCACTTTGTGAATTTTATTAGCATCAGCATCAATAACTTCCAAAGTATAATCGCCATGCTGATGAACATCGCCAATTTTTGGAATTTTATGTGCAATGTGAATTATTAGACCTGCAATTGTTGAAACTCCCGATGTTGAATGAAGGTCAATTCCTGTTTTTTTTGAAAAATCACGAATCAAAACCATACCATCACAAATAATTTCACCTGTTTCAAGTTGCTCAATTTCATCAATGTTGGCTTCGTCGTGTTCGTCTTCAATATCCCCAACAATTTCCTCAACAATATCTTCAAGCGTAACAATTCCAAGAACCGTACCATATTCGTCAACTACTATTGCAATGTGATTTTTCGTTTTTTTGAATTCTGTCAGTTGACTTAAAAGATTAGTTTCACTTGAAGCATACTGCGGTTTCATTAAAATGCCGCGAACATCTTCAATTGTTGGACTTGAATTACACGATTTTAATGTGAAGAAATCGCGAAAATGCAAAATACCGATAATGTTATCAGGGTCAGATTCATAAACCGGAAGCCTTGTGTGGCTTGATTCAATACACCTTGCTTCAATTTCCTCAAATGTTACTTCGGAAAAATCAATCATGTCAATATCTTTTTTATGAGTAATAACCGAATGCAATTTCAGTTCGCTAAGGTCAAGAACTCCGCCAAGCATTTCTTTATCGCGTTGAACAACGGAACCGCGGGAATGGTAAAATTCAATTTCGCTGCGAAGGGAATCTTTTGCTGTCATAACTTCGTACTGCTTTGATTCATGCACGCCAAAAATTTTCAAAGTAACGCGAGTTGTAAGGTTAATAAACCAAGTTAAAGGCTTAAAAATTTTCAACATTACATAGTATGCATCAGCAATTGCAAGAACAATTCTTTCGGGATTTCTTATCGCAATTGTTTTTGGTGAAATTTCGGAGAAGATTAATATGAGAAATGTCATTACTATTGCCGCAATTTCCATTGCATATTCCTGCAAAGCGGGGGAATTTTTCGAATATTCCAAAGCAATATATGCCGCAATTGAAGACGCAAATGTATTTAATGCATTATTTCCAAACAAAATTAGGGAAAGAAGACTTTCTTTGTTATCAAAAATATGAAGAAGTCTTTTCACTTTTTTCGTTTTACGAAGTTTGTAAAACTTACTTGCCGAACAACTTGTAAAACTTGTTTCAGAGAGGGAAAAAAAAGCTGATGCTGCCAAAAGCACTATTAATAAAATTGTTTCATAAACCAAACTGGGGGGCATAATAAAATAAAATTACAAATTTAACTAACAATGTTTTATAACCAATTTTTCGGTTTGTCAAGCATATTTTCTTTCAGCAAAATTTTCTTGACAGATAAAATTTTATAATTCATCGCTTATTCGTATAAATCTTTTTCTTGAAAAATGGTCGAAATTAAAGTTCCACCCCTTGGTGAATCAATTTCCGAAGCAACAATTGCCTCAATTGTAAAAAAAGTTGGCTCTTCTGTAAAAACTGACGAACTTCTTATTGAACTTGAAACTGATAAAGTTACACTTGAAATTAATGCACCTTGCAACGGAACAATTGAACTTTTGAACATCAAAGAAGGCGATACAGTTGTTGTTGGTCAAGTAATTGGATCAATCAAAGAAGGAGTATCAACCGGCAACGCAACTCCAACCGTGCAAACCGCTGCACCTGTTCAAGCAACATCACACAACGCACTTGCACCATCTGTCAACAGAATCGTCCACGAAAACAATATTAATCCAAGTGAAATTTCAGGAACAGGCAAGGACGGCAGAATTACAAAAGGCGATGCCCTTGCCCACCTTGAATCGCCAAAATCTGAAGAAAAAAGTGAATCAAATTCCGACCGCAAAGATGATATCGTTCGCATGACAAAACTTCGTCAAACCGTTGCAAAACGGTTGAAGGAATCGCAAAATACCGCCGCAATTCTTACAACATTCAACGAAGTTGATATGTCCAGTGTAATGAAACTTCGCTCGCAATACCAAGACGAATTCCAAAAACGCTATGGAATCAAGGTTGGATTTATGTCGTTTTTCATCAAAGCATGTGTGACGGCCCTTAAAGAACTTCCTGCTGTGAACGCTGAAATTCGCGGCGAAACGATTGTCTACAAAAATTATTGCGATATCGGTGTTGCCGTTGGAACCGAAAACGGACTTGTTGTTCCCGTTGTTAAAGATGCCAATAAAATGTCAATCTTCGAACTTGAAAAAGCAGTGTATGATTATGGAATTAAAGCTCGTGATGGTCAAATTACACTTGAAGATATGAAAGGCGGAACATTCACAATTTCAAATGGTGGAGTTTATGGAAGTCTTCTTTCAACGCCAATCATCAACCCACCGCAATCTGCAATTTTAGGAATGCACACAATACAAAAACGCCCTGTTGTAGTAGGCGATCAAATCGTCATTCGCCCAATGATGTACCTCGCCCTTTCTTACGATCACCGCATTATTGACGGCAAAGAAGCAGTTACATTCCTAATTCGTGTAAAACAAATGCTTGAAGATCCTGCTCGCCTTGTTCTTGGAATTTAATTTTTATATATATGAAAAAATATTACTCAATCTGTGCAATTGCACTTGTTTCAGCATGCTCCTCTGGCACTCCAAAATGCGATGATTCCGGAATAAAAAAAGCATTAGTTGAAAATGTCAAAAACACAATTACAAAAGATTTCAAAACCGACAAAATTTCCGTAAAAATGTCTTCAATAAGTAGCACAGGTTCAAGTAATAACAAACGCTCGTGCGAGGCTGATATTACTTTAAAAATTACTGATGCAAAATACACAACGAAATCAACTGCTACACTTGGAACTGAATAACTTTTCAAAAACTTCTTGACTGTTATTTTTTTCCATTTTGAAGTGTAAATGAACTCTTTTGTCTCAAATGGCTGTAAATTCAGTAGTTTACTATTTCGGTGGAAAATCCAGCGAAAAATCAATTTCCGTTGGAAAATACGATAAACTAACACTTGGTGGCAAAGGTGCGAATCTTTGCGAAATGTCAGATATTGGCATTCCAGTTCCACCCGGATTTATTGTCCCAACAAGCCAATGCCACGCATTTTACGAAAACGGCGAAACTCTTTCAACTTCACTTCAAAGCGAAATTGATGCGGCAATAAAGCATATTGAAGATTCAATAGGAAATGATATAAAATTTGGAGACGAAAGCAATCCCTTATTGGTTTCCGTTCGCTCTGGTGCACCAGTTTCAATGCCAGGAATGATGGATACAATTCTGAACCTTGGCTTGAACGATAAATCTGTCGAAGGTTTGGCGAAAAAATCGGGAAGTCGTAAGTTTGCACTCGATTGTTACCGCCGCTTCATTCAAATGTATTCAAATGTTGTGTTAAATGTTGACCACCACAACTTCGAAACAATTCTTGATGATATTAAGCTTGAAAATGATATCACAAACGATGCAAACTTCACGGAATCCCTTCTTGAAGAAGTTATTTCAAAGTACAAAAAACTTGTTGAAACAAAAGCAAAAATTGCCTTCCCGCAGGGTGTTAAAGAACAGCTTATTGGAGCAATAAACGCGGTTTTTCAATCGTGGATGAACAAACGTGCAATTTATTACCGCAAACTGAACGATATTCCGCAATCTCTTGGCACGGCAGTCACAATTCAAGCTATGGTTTTTGGAAATCTTGGACAAACATCGGGAACCGGCGTTGCGTTTACAAGAAATCCATCAACGGGTGAAAATGCACTTTACGGGGAATATTTATTAAATGCACAAGGTGAGGATGTCGTCGCTGGAATTCGCACGCCGTATTCTATCAACATTGCAGGAAAAAGAGAGGAAAACAAAGAATTTCCATCACTTGAAGAAACAATGCCGAATGTTTACCAATATTTTGTTAATATCTACCAAAAACTTGAACAACATTACCGTGATATGCAGGACATCGAATTCACAATTCAAGAAGAAAAACTGTGGATTTTACAAACACGCGGCGGAAAACGCACGGCACAGGCTTCGATCAAAATTGCCGTTGATTTAGTGAATGAAGGTAAAATTTCCAAAGAGGAAGCACTGAAGAGAATTGAACCGACATCACTTGATAAACTTCTTCATAAAACATTAAAAGTGACAACACAAAAACCAATTGCGAAGGGGTTGCCGGCGTCTCCGGGTGCAGCTTCAGGAATTATCGCACTTTCGTGCCAATATGCTATTGATCAGGTGCGTCACGGAAAAAAAGTGATTCTTGTTCGCAACGAAACCAGTCCTGAGGACATTGAAGGAATGAATATTTCCGAAGGAATTTTGACGGCACGCGGCGGCATGACATCGCACGCGGCAGTTGTTGCAAGGGGTATGGGGAAAACTTGCATTAGTGGAGCAAAAACCTTGAAAGTCAACAAAACCAGCATTACAATTGGCACTTTGGAAATTAAAGAAGGCGAAATTCTTACAATTGACGGTTCAACCGGTGAAATTTTCCTTGGCGAAATTCCAACACAAGACCCTGAAATTTCCAGTGAATTCAAAACTATTATGCAATGGGCAGATTCCATTCGCAAAATGAAAATTCGTGCAAACGCGGAAACGGTTCTTGATGCACAAGTTGCTTTGAAATTTGGTGCGGAGGGTATTGGTCTTTGCAGAACAGAACATATGTTTTTTGGAAAAGACAGAATTTTTCAATTCCGCAAAGTAATTTTAGAAAAAGACGAAGCGAAAAAAACTCAAGCAATTCAAACACTTTTACCATTTCAACAACAAGATTTCATCGATCTTTTCAAAGTAATGGATGGACTACCTATCAACATTCGTCTTCTTGACCCTCCACTCCACGAATTTCTTCCAACTAAAAACGAAGAAATTGCCGAACTTGCACAAGAACTTGGTATGAATATTGAAACTGTGAATCAGCGAATTCACTCACTTCATGAGGCAAACCCGATGCTTGGTCACAGAGGATGTCGCCTTGGAATTACCTTTCCGGAACTTTACAAAATGCAAATCGTCGCAATTTTTGAAGCAGCACGAATTTCAATTCAAAACGGTGTGAAACCTGTGATTGAAATAATGCTTCCCTTAATTATTCACGAAAAAGAAATTATTGAACTTTACAAAATTATTGAACAAGTTTCGCAAAATTATTCCGAAGTTGAATACGAAGTTGGAACGATGATTGAAATCCCCCGTGCAGCACTTTGTGCTGAATCAATTGCCAAGCACGCAAATTATTTCAGCTTTGGCACAAACGATTTAACTCAAACGACTCTTGGAATTTCACGCGATGATTCATCATCTTTCATAACATCTTACGAAGAAAAAGGAATAATTACAACCGATCCATTCGTTAGTATTGATGTTGAAGGCGTTGGGGCGTTGGTCAAAATTGCGATGGAAAACGGTCGCAAAGTTAAGCAAAATCTTAAATGTGGAGTTTGCGGCGAACACGGTGGAGACCCTAAATCAATTGAATTTTTTGCAAGCACCGGCATGAATTATGTTTCTTGTTCGCCATATCGCATTCCAATCGCACGCCTTGCAAGTGCAATTGCTGAACTGAAAATTATGGAATTAACGAAATAGACATGAAAAACATTCTGATTTTTGCCAACGAATCGCAATTTTCAAAGGAACTTATCCAATTTTTCATCTCAAAACGCTTTAATGTTCATATTTTTTCAATCAAGCCGTTTAAGGATAAGGCAATTTTTGTCAACGCACTTCCATTGCAATTAACAATATCCGTTATGAATGTTGCGAATCATTATAATTGGAAGCACGAAATGCCAAAACACGATATTGTCATCAACACGCTTAAATTCAGCGATTTCCATTCCCACGCACAAAATTCTGTCTTTGCAAATTTCACGCATCAATTTGCAGAAACGACACTTAACCTTGGAAAAAAGGTGATTTACCTTTCCAACATTTTGAACGAATCCACGCACAATCAAACTGTTAACGATGTTGAAACCGCAATGTTGAAGTTTAATCCGCAAATATTTTACGCCAAATACGCATTTTTAATTGATGCAAACAGCCGCCTTCTTCTTTCAATGATGAACACAAACGCGATACTTTCATCAACAAGAATTCTGAAATCTTTAATTGCAATAACGAATTCCGGCGATATTCAAGCATTCATTATGAATGTGATTGATGATAATGTTAAACCGCACGAGGTCTACCTTTCCGGTGAATCATTTACAATTCGCGATATCATTGATGTTGTTGAGCAGTATATTGGTAAAAAAAATGTTATTATAATTCCACATTTTGCACTAAGATTTATATCAAAAATTCTTAGCTTTCTTCCGCAAACATTTTATGGAAGATACCTCAACCATTCTTATATAATTAAGCGACTTGAACGCGACTGGAAATATCCAAAGCATAATCGTTACACAAAATACACCCTTTTTGCAAACATAGTTGAACGCCAATCGTGCAATATTTCAAACCCAAAAATTGACTAAATGCTGTAATTGACATAAATATCAAAAACAGCTTTCATTCCTGTATTGAAGTTTTTTTCGTCTTTATAATAAACCTTTGCCGTAACAGCGTTTCGATGCTCTGTTGAAAGAAGTAAATACTTTGCATCAATATCATTTCGCGGATGGTTTGCAAAGAACATTTCTGTTTCAAATTCAAAATCACGATGCATAACCGTTACATGTAAATGCGGTGCGCGATTTCCATAATAACCCGGCATAATTGTTAAAAACGAGTACTCACCAAGATTATTCGTAACAGACATTCCCGACGAAAGAAAATATGGATCATGAACTGCACTGTCTTTGTCAACAAGAAAGTTGTATGAACCAAAATAGTTCGCTTGAACAATTTGCACGCGAACATCGGATATTGGCTTGCCGGTAACATCAAAAACTCTGCCTTCAACCGTTAATGGAATGCCTTTTGCAAAGAATGGACTTCCCGCAGCACGACGCAAGTTATTTGTTGGATTCAATGGTACTCCCTCCATTGCACCGTAAAGTTTTTCCGTTTGAAAACTTGGTGTAACTTTTTTTATCATAAGCAGGGTTTCCTCGGGAGTATCACCCGCAAATGAAGTGGTTGCAAAGCTTGAAATTGCGAAAAATAAAAGGAATATTTTAAACATTTTTCAAAAAACGGGCATAAAGTTAAAGTATTCGATTGAATCAAGAAATTCTTTTTTTTCTGTAAAAGAAAGTTTTGCTTTTGTAATTGGATGCTGAAATTCAAGATGGTATGCGTGCAAAATTTGCGATGAAAATTCCGCAAGTTCTTTAGATTTCACCTGCAAACCATGCCGTGGATTGTAGGAATCATCGCCAACAATTGGAATTCCGATGTGTGAAAGATGCACGCGAATTTGGTGAGTTCTTCCCGTTTCAAGCTTGCATTCAATTAGGCAAAACCCGCTTCTGGAATCAAGAAGTTTGTAGTGTGTAACAGCTTCTTTTCCGCCAAATTGCACCGCTTTGCGTTTGGTTCGATCGTTGTGGTCAATATCAATATTCACCTTAATCATTCCCGCTTGAAGGCGTGGGGAGCAATTGCAAACTGCTAAATATTTCCGTGTAAAATCGTGTTCTTGAATCATTTTTGTCAGAACTTCAAATGCTTCTTGCGTTTTTGCGATAACCATTAACCCTGTGGTGTTTTTGTCCAAGCGGTGAACTATCCCCGGGCGAAAAGATGAGCCAACGGCAAGAAAATCCACGCCAAACCTTGCAACCAGCACATTGACAAGAGTATGAAAATTTTCTGAAGCTCCTTCGTGAACCATCAACCCTTTTTGTTTGTTTATGACCAAAATGTGCTCGTCCTCAAAAACAACTTTCAATTCAACGCCAAAGTTTGGCAGAATTTCGTTTGAAATTTGCACAATTTCCTGACTGCACAAAATTTCATCAGCTTCATTTGTTTCAAATTTTGGAACTTTTTGCGTAACACCATTAACGGTAATTTTTCCGTTAAGAATTAGCTTTTTTGCCTTTTCCCTTGAAGTTCCAAGTTTTTGAGAGGCTAGGATATCAAGTCTCATTTAAGTATTAATAAAGGGAATGATATATTAGCAATAACAATTACAATTGAAGAAGCAAGAAGAAATGTCATAAAATGTTTGATCGCAATATTTCTTTTCAATTTTTGAGAAACAAACAACGCAACAATCGTTCCACCAAAAAGGCAAGAAGAAACAGTTGGCGAATGTAAAATTCCAAGAATTGCTATCATTGGAATGTAGCCTTCAGGTGTTTCAGTTTTTAAAACTTTGGCAAAAGTTCCCGCCGCAAAAAAACCAATCGCAGTGTTTATTACAAGTAAGAAAAGAATATCAGATTCATACTTAAAGCTGAACATTACATAAACCAACACCGCAACTAGTAAAATCCACAGAGATTTTTCGGGCAACCTTCCATGTTTTGCGTTAATTGTAATGTTTAAAATGAGTGCAATAATTGTGAAAACCATAAAGCAAGATTTATCACTTAAACCGTGAACAACGAATGCCGTCATTATTGTTATTGATGCGAAAAGTTCCATAATGAAGTATTCTTTTGGAATTTCAGAACCGCAAACTTTGCAACATTTGCCGCGGAAGAGATAGTAGTAAAGGGGGCCGTAATCAGGATATTTCAACTTTACACCGCAAGTGCTGCACATTGGTGGATGAGTTCTTCCGTTAAGTGGAATACCGCGTGGAATTCTGAAGTAGAATGATGTAATAAAATTGCCAAACCATAAACTTGCAAAAAACATGAATATGTAAGTAATTATTGTTGTTATGGTTATGATATCGGCGTTTGTCATTTTAATTTAAGAATTTAGTTTTTTTCAATGTAATCGTTTGCATCAACAAGCCAGTTTGCCTGAACAATATTTCCTTGAGAAATTTTTAATGGATAAGCGTAGCCCGTTATTGTTGAAACAGAATATATTTTCCTTGTGCCGGATTTATCCAATTGAAAAGACGCAATAACATTTGTGCCAGATGGCGTCCACGATGGTGCTTCAATAATGTATCCCTCTTTTAATAGAGTTTCCCCCGAACCATTCACTTTCATAACGCCAAGATAAAACTTTCCACCAAAAACCTTCACAAAGGCAATTTTTGTTTCATCGGGCGAAAGAGAGAGGTAGATATACGAACCAAGACCACGAGATATCATTGTTCCGGATTGACTACTTATATATTTCTTGAAAATTTTCGTTGCACCAACTTTGTTTGAAATGTAGTATATCAAGTTTGGAGTATTGTTGCTGAAGATTGGTCGTGTGTTTAATGATCCGTCTTTTAAGACTTGAGTTGTAATTTTTGTTTTCAAATTGTGCATATAAACCGCCGCACCGCCTCCTTCGGAGGCAACAAATAGAATTTTTGAACAATCATTTGAAATTTCAGGAGAAGAAAGGCTTTTTTCCCCTATTCCATTTGAAAAGCTTTTTATGAAACTTTTTGCACCTGTTTTTGCATCGGTTTCGCTAATGCTCATTGTATATTTTTGCCTTTCAGAAAGATAAATTTTCCTTCCGCCATCGCAATATGTTGGGGATGTTACCATTGTTTTTTCGTCCGTATATTGCGTTCTTCGTTGGTTAAATGCCTGCGAATAAACAACTTGGAATCCTGTGTTTTTTGAACGCTCTGTGTAAAAAGCTTTTCCAATAAAAAAACCGAATTCACCTGTAATGCGTGTAAAGATATTATGTGCAATATTTGCTGTAAGTTTTTGAATTTCACGAACGGGAGCCGTAATGGAGTTACTCAGAATACTATTCTGAAAAAGACCGTCGTAAAGTGTGTACGAAATTGTAATATTATCGCCACTGCGTTCAAGGTTATAATTCACCAAGTAATTATAACGCTTTTCTTCCATAACTTCAAAGTTTGGGGAAAATCCTTCTGCCAATTTGTTAATTCCATATTTATTTTCAATGTGCTTGATTGCAATATATGGTGTCCTTTGAAACATCCATTCAAGGTTGTATTCAAAATATTCGTGAAGGTCAGTTTTTGAATTTGTTGTAACAAGAGCAGTAACATCTTTTTTTGAAAAATCTGCTTTTGCATCAATTGTTTCAGCAAATGAAGTGTTTGTAGTACCACCAAAAACAACCAAAAGTATTAATAAAATTCTTGCTTTCATAAAAAGCTTCATATATTTGAACATTTACATTGACTAAGTGCTGTTTAAAATAAATCAAGTGTTAAATTTACAAAAAAACAAAAAAGTTAAGCGAAATTTTGTCAAACTTGCAGTAATTATTGCAATTGTTTGGCTAATTATTTCCCCAAGTTTCACACTTGCAAATGTAATTATCTGCGTAATAGTATCACTTATCTCATCACTAATATTCACGCTGTTGTCACATAAGAATATTTCAAGTAAAATGCTTGAAATGCTAACAATGAACTTTTTTTTTAAGAAAAATTTCTATCTGTACATCAAATTCATCATACGGGAAGTTGTCTTAAGTTCAATACACATTCTGAAAACTGCTTTGGTTGTAAGAAAATTTGATGACGAAATTATTCAAATCACGCTTCCAAAAAATATTTCAACATATCGTATTCTTCTTGTTGTTATTTCAATAACAATCACACCCGGCACAAGCGTTATTGGCGTTGATGGAAGCAAACTAACTGTTCACTGTCTTACAAAATCGGCAAAAAATTCCCTGCAAGAAATGACATTCGTTCACAAAGTTTTATCATTCAAATTCTAATGATTCGCCTTTTTAATGAAAATATTGCCGAAACAATTACCATAAACGGCGAACAGTTTGCCTACTTACAAAAAGTTATGCGTGTGCAAATTGGGGAAGAAATTGCAATTTTTAATGCAAATGATGGTGAATTTCTTTTTCAAATTGCTAACATTGAAAAACGATTTCTTGAAGCTTCCAAAATCAAGATACTTCGCAATTTTCAAGAACCGGAACGCAAAATTTTCTGCGTTTTTTCAAAAATTAAGCAAAAAAATGCTGAATTAATAATTCAAAAATGCACGGAAATTGGTGTTCACGGCTTCATTCCAATGGTTACGGCACGCACGGTTGAAAAAAATCTGAACATTGAAAGACTCTCAAAAATTGCAATTGAAGCTTGCGAACAATGTGGAAGGCTTGATATTCCTGAAATTCTGGCGGAAATTACCATTAACGAACTTCCAAAACTTGGCGGGGATTTAATTCTTTTGAGTCAATTTTCCGAAAAATCATCACTTAAAATTGAAGGAAATGCGTTTGTGATATCAGGACCGGAGGGCGGCTTCACAACCCAAGAACTTGAATTTTTAGAAGGAATTTGCACGAAATTAAATGTTTCTAAAAACATTTTACGCGCCGAAACAGCTGCAATTCTTGGCTGTGGAATTATTATGAATTCTATTCTTTAACGGAAATAACACCACCGCATCTTTCAATATTTTGCATAAACATTTGATAACCACGCTCAATGTAGTCCGCATTTTCAATTGTAATTGTTGAATTGCTCACAAAACCTGCAAGGGCAAGGGCTGCTCCGGCACGAAGGTCTGATGCTATCACCGTTCCTTCATGAAGAGTGTCAACACCGCGAATAACCGCCTGTCTTCCGTTTATTTCAATATTCGCACCAAGTTTTTGCAACTCCAAAGCATGTTGCAACCTGTTTTCAAAAATATTTTCGGTAATAACCGATGTTCCTTTTGTTATGCAAAGAAGTGTCATTAATTGGGGTTGAAGGTCCGTTGGGAAATATGGATATGGGTTTGTTTGAATTTCGATTGGGTGAAGTCCGTCTGGAGACCTCGTCGCTTCAACAGATTCCGTATGTTCTTTTGTCAAAGATGACTTGATATCAACCCCAACACTTGAAAGCGTGCCAATTATGTTATCAAATGTTTTGATCGAACAATTGTGAAGAATAATTTTTCCATTGGTTATTGCTGCGGCAATTGCGTAAGTTGCGGCTTCAATGCGGTCAGGAATAATGCTATGTTCTGTAGTGCCAAGTTCTTTCACGCCTTGAATAATCAGCTCCCTTTCGCCGGTTTTACTAATTTTTGCACCAAGTTTGTTTAGGAATAAAATAAGGTCGTCAATTTCAGGCTCAATTGCAATGTTTCGCAAAATTGTGTCGCCTTCCGCCGTTACACTTGCCATTATTGCGTTTTCTGTTGCTCCAACTGAAATTGACGGAAATGTTATTTCAGCACCTTTCAACCTTTTTCCATTTGTTGTTGCCTCAATGTAATCTTCAGTTTCAATTACCGTTGCACCAAGTTTTTTCATTGCCATTATGTGAAGGTCAATTTTGCGATCACCAATATTACACCCACCCGGGCGTGCAAGCTTAACATATCCATTTCTTGCAAGAATTGGTCCCAGTAAAAGAATTGATGTGCGAATTAAACTTGTGATTGTTGAATCGGTAATTTCGGAACTTAATTGTGCGGAATGCATTGTGATTGTTTTTGAAGGATTTGCGTTAAATGTGCCATCAATTGTAATTTGCGAACCAGCCGTGTGCAGAATTTTTAACAGATTGACAATATCGGAAACATAAGGAATGTTGTGTATTAAGCACGGTTGTTTAGAAATTATTGATGCAATAATTATTGGCATTGAAGCGTTTTTTGCTCCGGATATTGAAATTTCGCCAATTAGTGGATTTCCGCCTGTAATTTTAAGGGTTTTCATTCATTATGAAATAAGTTATTAATAATATTTTGTAATTGGGAAAAATCAAGAATTTTTATTTTTTTTCAATTACACGCATTTTGTTACAATAACGCCTTTAATTCACGCCAATTTGGAACAAAGCTTTGTTGCAGAATGTAAAAATCCGCTCCATGGTTCGCATATTTCAAGTGGCAAAGTTCGTGCATAATTACATAATCAATACATTCAATTGGTTTATGAATAAGGTTGAAGTTTAGCGTCATTACGCCAATGCTTCTGCCTGAAATAATAGAACCCCAGCGGGATTTCATTTTGCGAATTTTTAAAACTGGGAAATGGTACGAAAATTTTTGCGAAAAAATTTCAAAATTGGCGTGCAATCTTGCAGTAAAAACTTCCACCACTTGCTTTTTAAGCCATTTTTCAAGAATTGCCATATCATTATCTTTTTTTGATTGAACGCACAGGAAATTAGCATCAAACGAAACGCAATTCGTGCTTCCTTGTGAAAATTTTATTTCGTATTTTCTTCCAAGAAAGTACAAAATTCCCGTTTCTTGATAATTTGTTTGGCAAGGCTTTGCATTTGATTCAGAAATTTGTGCGATTTTCTTCAAAATCCATTGCTTTTTAAGGGCAATAATTTCATGAATTTTTGCGTCCGTTATTCGTTTTGGCGTTCGAATAATAACCTTAGCATAGCGATTAATACTTATTGAAATTGTCTTCCTTGTTGATTTGACAACTTCAAAATCAAAATCGGAATTGTTTACCAAATTTTGCACAAAATTACACAATTTCTTGTAATGATGTAAAAATTTTCAATCCACCATTTTCATTTTGAAAATCAACACCTTCAACAATCATAACTGCCGATTCCAAGGTTGTTGCGTAAAGTAATCTTGACATTACCGTTGCCCTTCGAATTGCAAATGCGTCGGTTAGTGAACGCCTTCCATGCGTTGTATTAATTATTAAATGCACGGTTTTTTGTGCAATCATATCAAGCACATTTGGTGAGCCTTCGGAAGCTTTTTTCACAAGTTGACACTCAATTCCGTTTTTTTGCAAAAATTCTTGAGTCCCCTTCGTTGAATAAAATTCAAAGCCATTTTTCTTGAGCTTTTGAATCATTTCAAGGGCTTTTGGTAATTTATCCGCATCTTTTAGTGAAACGAAAACAACTCCTTTTTTTGGAAGCTTATACTTCGTTGCAATAATTGCCTTTGCAAATGCTTCGTTCAGATTTTGTGAAATACCAATAACTTCCCCCGTTGATTTCATTTCCGGGCCTAAAATTAAATCCGCATTTGGGAATTTTTCAAAAGAAAACATTGCTTCTTTCACGGCAAAATGCGGAAGATTTCTTAAAGCGTAAAAATTGCCGATTTTTTCCTTATATTGCAGTTTTTTAAATTCAGCGTTATCTTCAAGATTCATGCCGTTCATAAGCTTTGTTGCAACTTTGATGATCGGAAATCCGCTTGCTTTTGCAATAAAGGGCATTGTGCGTGAACACCTCGGATTTGCTTCGATAACAAAAACCTCGCCATCTTTCACTGCGTATTGAATGTTAATTAGACCAATTACACCAAGCTTTTGAGCAATCTTATAAGTTGTTTCTTCAATTTTGTTTTGAATTTCCAAACTTGCGGAGTATGGTGGAAGAACGCAGGCGGAGTCTCCCGAATGAACGCCAGCGTACTCAATGTGTTCCATTAAGCCGCAAATGAAAACACTGCCGTTTTTGTCTCTTATAGCATCGCAGTCAAATTCAATTGCATCTTGAAGCATTTCGTTTACAATTCCGCTGGCAACATATTCATAAAAATCAAATTCATCTTTGGAAGTAATAATTGCCATTCCACGGCCACCAATCACCGAAGATGGTCGCACAATGAAGTTGTAATTAAGCTTTTCCGCTAAAATTTCGAGTTCTTTTTTGTTCGTGAATTCATAAGTTTTTGGATATTTCAGCCCCAATGAATCAAGCATTGGAATGAATTTTTCACGGTGATCGCAAATATCAATAGTATCATTTTGCATTCCCAAAATTGGAATTGCGTATTCAAACAGAGTTTCACGCAATTTTAAAGGAGTTTGCCCCCCAAATTGAATTATCACCGAAAGAAATTGCGAAAGAAATTGCGAGAAATCCCCGCGGGATTTAATCACCACAGCCTTACCTTCGAATTCAAAACTGAAGTTGTAATCGCTCAAAATCGCTTTTTTGTAGATTTCAAAAACGGTTGAAAGTTTTTCATCACCATTTTCACCGCCAAAGCTTGCAACGCAAGGAATTTCAAGCTCATTTTCAATCACAGCCATAATATTTTCATCAATCACGGGTTCAAAATACAAACGCGTTGAAGTATCGTAATCCGTGGAAACCGTTTCAGGATTACAATTCACAATGATAGGTTCGATTCCGATTTCACGCAAGGCGTAAGCTCCATGAACGCAGGCGTAATCAAATTCAATTCCTTGCCCAATGCGGTTTGGTCCTGAACCAATGATAATCGTCTTTTTCTGCGGAATTGCAATTGCTTCGTTATGAAAACCTTCTTCGTATGTTGAATAAAAATAGTTCGTTTTCGTTGCAAATTCGTTGGCACAAGTATCAACTTTTTTGAAAACAGGGCGAATTCCTTTTGCAACTCGGTAATCCTTAAACAAATGTTTTCCCTTCTTGCCAGCTGGAATTTCAAGCTTCTCACGAATGTGTAAATCCCTTATTCCATAATGCTTTGCCGCAAATATTTCCTCAAAATTCAACGCTTCAAAGCTTTGCGATTTTGCCTCATTTTTTTTCAATGAAACCGCTTGAAATTGTTGGTAAATTTTGTGAAATCTTTCGACAAACCAAGGATCGTATTGTGTAATTGAAATGATTTCTTGTACAGAAATTCCAAGTTCAAAAGCACGGAAAATGTACAAAAACCTGTTTGGAATTCGCATTTTTAGCATTGCCTTACATTGTTTTTCATCAAGATGTTCAAGTCTGTCCCATGGTTCTTCCATTGAATGAACTGCCTTTAAAAACGATTCTTCAAAACAGCGACCAATCGCCATAACCTCCC
>Ga0214919_10006133_pt1 | contig 16643 bp, 43 predicted proteins | sample LL1503_MetaG_FD_177994 | JGI IMG/M metagenome (GOLD analysis project Ga0214919, IMG submission 177994) | Freshwater microbial communities from Lake Lanier, Atlanta, Georgia, United States - LL-1503 | ecosystem: Environmental > Aquatic > Freshwater > Lake | place: USA: Georgia | collected... | reverse complement strand
ACAGCCTCCTGCTCATTAACAGGCAAAAGCTCTATCGCCTTACTAATAGCGTCAATGTTCATTTGCCACAAGGCCCAAGAGCCGCAAGGTAGTCTTCCTCTGTAGGCATGTCTACAGGTTCTTCTTTAGGATCGCTCATATATTCCTCATTGATAAATAGCTAGGCCGAACACTGCGGGCGCTCTTACTCACCCGCTTACATATCCCCAAGTCACAAAGCTTCTTAACCACCCTATGAACATTCCCCCGCCCCTTATCCCCAGTCTGATACATGATGTCATCTATAGACGGACCATACCCAAAGTTCTTCCAGTACTCATCTATAACAAGAAAAACCGTCCGCTGCTTCTCAGTCATAAAGTACTCCTTCTTCTTTACCACATATAGCTCTTTAGGATATAACAACTTTAACACCTGTTAATGTTCATTCTGGAACATATGGCCAATAAATGATAGGTGTCTCCTGGCCAAGATAAGCACCCTCAACATTAAAAGAAATGTATTCGCGGGCATCTTCCTCACTCATGCCCTGACGCATAAGTACCCTAACCATCCTATACCCGTCATACACAGCCTTCTCTACCAAAGACATCCCCGCCCCAGTAGGAACCCATACCTCAGCTACACCCATAAACGCCTTGTGAAATCCATCAAACTTTAACATCTGTTAATGTTCCTTTAAAAATATATACCCCCCACCTTTTCATACCAAAAAACAAGGGGGGCTATTTGTCAAAATCATCCACTATCTCTGGTTCTGTTAATGTTGTAGGGTGGCTCTGTTTTGGCTCTGATCGTTTGAGTGGAATAGTATGTGGAGGGTCAGCAGGCCCCGAGCCGCCCAAAGGCGGGGCCGCCCCTGCGGTGGGTGCTGCGCCAGCGCCATCGTCAACCACCTCCACCGATTCTTTTGCATCGGATTTGCCTGTGCGTATCTCTGCCAGCAAGTCTAGTGCATCGTCTACCTTCACATCTGCGTCTACTGTGATAGTCTGTAGCCGTGAGAGTAGCCGCGTCCTGATATCCTCGCTGCGGTTGACTGTGGTTATCTCTTTGCGCTCCACGAATGCGCCGACCTCGAAGAGAGAGCCGAGTAGCTTGAGACATTGGACTCTACTAGCTGGGGGGAAGTCATCGTCTAGCGAGTGTTGCACCAGCTGCTGCACTAGCAAAGCCTTCAATTGTGCAGGGTTTCGGTGTTTCTCTGCCTCTATTGCCACCTTGTACGCCTCGACCTCACGAGCCACCTGTGGGTTTCTAGCTAACTCATACGGGGCTGAGAGTATTGTGCTGGGTGTTGCGTCTACCTTGTACGACTCTCTATATGCCTGTGCTTTGGTCTTACCTAGTGCTACGGCCTTAGCGAAGTTACGCTGCTTGGTAGTCAATGCCGGCTTTTTCCCTTGGCCTGATGATAGTAGAGTCTCTATGGGAATCGTATCCAGTCCCTCGCGTATCTGCGCCCTTGTTAGTTTCTGTGTAGTCTGTCTTGCCATGTTTGTTACTGCCTGAGTCTATTGTGACTAGCCGGTATGAATTGAGAACGAGCCGAATATACCACTGCGCTGATTCCCTTGCAATCCCTCTCCCTTACCACCAGGTCAAACGACCCGACCTCGAACCGCCCGAAAATATTTTTAGCAAGTGCTTGCAACTTTACCAAACCTGTGATGTAATATCAGACATGGCCTCGACCGAAGTCATGTGTACCCTTCAACATTAACAGGAGTTAAAGATGCTTACCGACCACAAAAACGACCTTTTCGCTACCCACCCAAACATGAATTCTGCCCTTGTTTACGTCAATGAACTATGTTCCGCTGCCGCCAACAGTAGCGACTCTATCGCTATCCGTACCGCCGCACAAATCACCCTGAACACCGCCATTGAACTGCACCGCGCGGAAAAAAAGGTGCTGGTGGACAAGATTAACGAAATGTCCGCCCGTGCGAACCCAGTTACCGCGCTACTGACGCTGGTGCGTGAGCAAGTGCGCGAAGCAATCGCTGAGCAAGACGTAGGCGAATTGATTGAAAACTGGATGGCTGACAACCTAGATGACAAGCTGCAAGAGTGGCACAACGAGAACGTGGACATTGACAACGCCGTGGAAGAGTACATGGACAAGCAAACAATCATGGGAGACCTGATTAGCGAAAAAATTGGCAATTTCTTTGGGAACAACACATTCACCATCGAACCGCGCTAATGCAGTCCGCAAGCCTAGCGCGCTGGGTTTGCTGGCCAACATTGGCCTCTACAAAGGAGTTTCTATGATTGACAAGACCCTGATTGCCTACGACATAGCCTGCGCCGTACTGGCTACCCTGTTTATTTACCTCGGCCTGACTAATGATGGCCTGTTGTTCAAGTTAGCCCTGCTTTGGGGTGGTGTGCTGGCTGGCTACATCATCACAACCTACCTGAACTGGGAGGCGGTATGAACTACAAATACCTGCAAGACCCATCGCATGGCTGGGTGGAAGTGCCTGTAGCTGAACTGCGCCGCCTCAAGATAGCCGACGCTATTTCCCCCTATTCGTACCGCAATGGACATTTTGCTTACCTCGAAGAAGACTGCGACTTTAGTCTGTGGCTGGAAGCAAAAAAAGACGCTGGTGAAGACTTTCACCTTGTTGAACACCACACCAACAACGATAGCATCGTTCGTTCTTTCAGGGGCTACGCATGAGAACGCTATTTGTTGAAAAATCAGGCAACCGCAAGGTGGGCGCTATTCCTGTGACGTACCGCGAGCGCAAGTCTTGCCCTCCCTCCTGTCCGCAGTACCGAAAGGGATGCTATGGGGATGATTACTACACCTCGCTGGCTTGGAACCGAGCAGACCGCAGCGGCCTGTCTACCGCCGAACTGGTGGTAAAGATAGCCGCCCTGCCGCAAGACCAACTGTGGAGAGGGGAAGTAGTGGGCGACCTTGTGGGCAAGGGAGAACAAGTGGATGCCTACGAACTGGGGCTAATTGTCCGCGCCAACTTTGGACGTAGAGGGTTTACCTATACGCACAAGAAGTCAGCGCAAGCAATCAGGTGGATACGCCACGCCAACGCATGGGGCTACACCATTAACCTGTCTGCCGATGATGCTGGAGAGGCTGACCGCCTAGCCGAACTCAAGGCTGGCCCTGTCGTTTGCATCGTGCCGGTGGATACGCCTGAGCATTCCTACACACCAGCTGGGAGGCCAATTGTGGTTTGCCCAGCGCAGACACGCGAGTACATGACCTGTGCCGTTTGCCAACTGTGCCAAAACGTGAACCGCAAAAGCATAGTAGGGTTTCGCGCCCACGGCAAGAAGATAAACCTAGTTAACGAACGCGCAAGCCGCGTGATACCAATTGCGAGGATTCAATGAAATACCTAGTACGACAATTTTTTGTGGTGGAAGTGGAAGTGGAGGCAGAAGATGCCGCCCACGCGAAGGAAATAGCTGGGTATTACGATACCGAATACAACCTGACCGCCCAGTACACATGGCAAGACGGCGGCCCTGAAGTGGGACGCGCCTTTATTGATGACGAAGTTTTACCCTTGGAGGATGTATGAACCGATGCGACCATACCCGTGCCGATAGCTGGTGGGAACACGATGGCAGGGGGATTCCCCTTGCGCGAGTCTGCGCCAAGTGCCAAGAAGCAGTCCTATCCAAGTACGACCCGAAGATTTTCGAGTACTACTCACAGGCCGATGTTGACGAACAAATTGAGGATGACCAATGGTAATTTCTGAACCAAACCAAATTATGCACTTCCGTATGTTGACCCTACGCGCTGGCCTGAGGCTGGAAGTCAAGGGACTAAAGCGCAGCGGACGCAGTTTCTATTCCATCATCAAAAAGGAGTTTGGCCTCAAGGGAAGCCGCGAAAGTGTGCTGGAGCAGTTTGATTCGCTAATCAAGCAGTAACCCCTCTAAGCCCTGCCAAGCAGGGTTTAGGGGACGCTATTGTCCGAACTACTAGGAGAAAGTTATGCCTAATTGGTGCGCCAATTCCTGCCGTTTGACGGCCTCGCAAGACAACCCCATGATGGTGAAGATACTGGAGGAACTGAAAAAGGGCAAAGATTCCGAGTGGTTTCAAGCCGTTAAGCCGGTGCCGCAGCCGCTCAAGGATGCCATTGCGAACCACGCCCCATTGACAGAAGAAGGCCAAAAACTGGTAGAGCAGTTTGGTTATTCCAACTGGTACGACTACTGTGTCGCAGAGTGGGGAACAAAGTGGGACGCGAAAGTGGATAACTACGAGCATGAGGGCATTTCCGTCATTGTTTACTTTGATACGGCATGGTCACCACCCGAAGGGATTTACGCCGCAATGGAAGCGGCTGGCATCGAAGTGGAGGCTGCCTACATTGAGCAAGGCGTAGGCTACATGGGTTACCGAAAGGGAGGCGAAGACTTCTGCTGCGATATACCTGATTACGAAGAAGATGAGGACGGCGGACGCAGTCAAGCCTATTGCGAAGCAGTTGACAAGATTTGGGAAGATGCTGGCATCACCCACGCACCTAGCAACATGGGGGGATGATATGAACCTAGATTACAACAGATTCGCAGTTGACTACCGCCATAACGTCGGCAGCGCATCGCCCCAAACTGTATCGCAGTTTATCGGGAGACTGAAGGACGATATGGAGGGAGAAGTAGACCATGACGCACTTTGGGAAGAGTTTTCTGAAGACTACACCAGCATCATGGACGCATTGGGAATGTGGGAAGCCGGTGCCGCCCACGCTCGCAAACTTATGAAAGAACAGAACGAACAAGGAGAAAGCAAATGAACACCTTTATAGAAATGTACAACCTAGAACAGTACGCATCATGGGAACAAGCCGCTGCCAACGGCGGTATCTATTCTTGCATCGTGCATAGCGAAGACCCGTTGGCACTAGAAGACGCAATGGAGGCCGCGCATACCGCTGCGCTAATGATGGACGGAAGAAGCCAAATAGAAACCCGAGTAGTAAACAGAGGAGAAATGAAATGATTTACCGCGTATACAACCACAACCACACCTTCTTAGGTGAATTTAAGACTCAAAAAGAGGCCAACGACGAGGCCATGACCTATATGCGTGAAACAGGCAATCCCGCCTATGTAATGAAGGAGAAAGCATGAAAATCTTAGATGGCGATTACGAACTGGTGGACGGCGCAGCTTGGCTTGCCGTCAGAGGCTTTTCGGTGCGTATCTTTAGCACCGATAACGGCATTGATGTACGCATTTACAAGAATGGAGCCGAGGATGAAGGCGCTATTGCCGCCACCTTTGCAGCAGACTCAGAACTGGAGGGACTATGAACCCACGAATTAAAAAGAAATGGCTGGAGGCACTCCGCAGCGGAGAGTACAAGCAGACCACGGAAACCCTACGCGATGAAAATGGATTTTGCTGCCTAGGTGTTTTGTGCGACATTCATGCGAAAGAACGTGGCGCAAACTGGGTGAAGCTCATTGAATCCTATGAACTATACGGAGAAGTCCAATTGCTTCCGCTATCAGTACAGGAATGGGCTGGGCTGGACAATGATATGGGCGGCGTAGTAGATTTTGAGTACGAAAGTGGTGGTGAGATACACCTTAAAGCAGATACATTACCTGAGATAAACGACAGTTGGAACAAAAACTTTAACGAGATTGCAGACCTAATTGAAACCCAGCTTTAGAAAAACGGACGGAGGGACTCGGCAGCGGCCATGCTGCCTACCCTCTGTTCGTAGTCGTTGAAGTCTTCCCCAGCCTCACCTAGCCAAAAGCGTGAGGCTATTTTTTTGGCAGTCCCTATTCCCATTGCATCGTTGTCGGCCACCACAATAGGGTTGTCCAGGCTTTTGGCTATCTCCAGCATATTCCCAGCCGAGAAACAAACGTGGATGCAGTAGCGCAGCCGCATCAGTTTCAGCGCACGGCGCACCGACAATCCCGTAGCCAAACCTTCCACGAGGACATTCGGCCCCTTGTTGTCTATTACGAGGCTCGCCCCTTTGGTCTGCTGCCCTGACAAAAACCGCTTTGTTCCGTCTATATGTATTAGCTGGAGGCCAACTAGATTACCAGCTACCCGCATGGGGACAGTTAACAACCCCTTCCATACCTTGGCTGGCTCTGCAAATCCCTTGCGAACTAAGTAAGGATGCTGCTCGACTTTAACATTGTTAAAGATGAATGCCGCCTTTTTAGCCGCCTCGGCCTGTTGCTTCACCCTATCCTCGCGCTGCTTTTGGCGCTTGGCTGCTGCGTTTGGGTCAGGCACGAATGGTTGGTCGGATACATACCTGATGGGCGACTGGTGGACCGCATGGTTCTGTATGAGGCCACTTCTGCCGTCAAAGATGTACGCGCCGTTCTTCTTTCGGGGATGGTCTTCTGTCGGCACTCTCACCCACCGGCCCTCAATCACATAGTCCAGTATGAGGCCATGTAGCCTTGCAAAGTCTTCAAACGTCATGCTCTGGCCCTTGCTAAAGCAATCATTTGACTCTTAAGCCATTGAAGGGTTTTGAAACTTGGAGACTTCACCGCTGTTCCAAGCCCACGAGGAAATACCCCAAACTTGTCTTTGTATTTGTATGCAGCCCATCCGTCTTTGTAGCCGCGCATACGAGCGTAGTACAAAAGCTCAGAATAGAACTGCTGATTCTCGGCCACAAAATTCTTTTGACCAGTCTCCAACTCAACCATATGGCCTGGGACGTTTAGTACCTCTTTCATGGGGCGAGTCCAGCCACATTCCCCGCAAACTCTGTCAGGCCATATCCAAAGCGCACCGCAGCCACCGCACTTTGAGTCCTTTTTCTTCTTCTCAGTAGGCTCTTTCTTGGCTGATTCAGCGCCGTCTTTCAGTTCTGTAACGCCTTCCTCAAACAATTCATCCCATTCTTTCCTGAAACGTAGGTAGTTACCCGAATGGTCCAGCCATATCCCATGCGTTTTGCCATCACAAGGGCGCATGATTCGGCCCATTTGCTGGACATGGGAGGAAAAAGACTTGGAAAACGGCCTAGCTGATACCCCTATCAGCACATCAGGTACGTCAAAACCTCTAGTTAGTATGTCCGTGGCAATTAGTCCGTGAATTTTCGTGTCAGGGGCGCTGAAATCCTCAATTGTGTCCCTTTTGAAGTCATCATCCTCCTTGTAAGAGATGGAAACAAAGTTATAGCCGCGCTCGTTGAACTGCCTAACAAGGTCCCTTCCATGCTCTACGCCGGAGGCAAAAACCACAGTCTTTTTAGGACCGCCAAACAGTTGGTTGGTCTTGTTAATCCACTCGTCAACTATATCGCCGGTAATCTGCATACCGCGCTTAGTTGTTTCATCCTGTGACCATTCTCCGGCCACCTTCTTGACGCCGGTCATGTCGATCTCTTTGGCTATAAAGATCTTGAGAGGAACTAGCCACTTCTCATCTATCAATTGCCCCGTAGGCTTTGCTCCGACTACATGGGTGTAGGTAGAGCCTAGGCCGTTAGTGAATGGCGTAGCGGTCAGGCCAATCACCCGTATCTCTGGGCGCTCTTTAATGAACTCTAAAACCCGCGCACGCTGGATATGGCATTCATCAATTATCAGGAGGCCAACATCGGGAAAGTCATCCCTACGCTCCAAGGTCTGTGCGCTGCACACTTGGATTCTTTCATGGGGACGATAACGCCAATGATCTTGCTGCATCACGCCGTGGTTGATCTTGTACTTAGATAGGCGAGCGCTGGTTTGGTTAACCAACACAATCCTATCTAGCACCATCGCAACCTTGACGCCCTTCTTGGACTCTTGAACCATGATGTGCATGGCTACTTCTGTTTTGCCAAATCCTGTTGGTGCGTACAACAGTTGGCAGCGGTGCTGGGCGAAACCCTGTACGAGCTTCTCCACCACATCCGCTTGATGTGTTCTTAATTCAATCATGCTTTCTCCTGCTGGGAAACCGCCCAGCTTCGGTGTTATGCCGCTTTTTCTGCGCGGCGCTTCCAGTAATTGATTTGCTTGAGCATCTCGGCGTTTTTAGACATGAACTCATCCCTGCTCTGCGTCATGGATTTAAGTTTAGCCTCTAACTCTTTGACTTGCTCACGCAGCGACTCAATGGTTTCTTTAACCTCTGCTCTTGCCTCTTCTGAAACAGGCAGGGACCGAACCGCCAGCATATCTTTAAGCTTTGTGTTCTCTTCAGATACCGCGCTAATTTCTGTGGCCAACTCTGTCAGCTTGTTTTCATCTTCAAAGGCAGGTTCGGGATATGCTGGCGGCAGCGTAACTGGCTTACGGCCAATTTTGGAGGTATCGCGGCGCTTTCCATCTTTACCTACAGTTGTTTCTTTCTTGAGGCCCAATGCCTTACGGACACGGCCAACAGTCATGTTGCTTACTTGGCAAATTTGAGCAACTTGTGTATCGGATAGGTCGCCCAACTCAATGTCTTCAAGCGCAAGCTGGACAACATATCGGCGTTCTTCAGGAGTCCTGGGTTTGCCATGCTGTGCATTTGCTTTGAGGGAGGCGATAAAGGCATCTCGTTTAGTGCCTTCGTTGACGTTGGATTCGATGTCTTTGTGTCCTGCACGTTTGTGTGCGTGCCAGCGGTGAAAGCCATCAGAAAGCCAATAGTGTTTGCCGTCAAAGTGTAGATCGACTGGCGGGAATTCTTGGCCTTCAAGTATTTCTTCGGTGTAGTGCTGGACAAGGGTTTCGTCTAACTCTTTGCGGGGTTGTGTTCCACCATCAAGGCGGATTTTAGTCAGCAGAATTTTCATTTCTTTCCTTAATTAATAGTTGGCGCAGTTGCACCATTGCGTCTTTGAGGTCACCCTGCATTTGCATGATGGCCTCTTGTTGTGCTTGCATCCTCTTGTAAGAATCAGATGCAAACTTTGCTAGGTTCTCATTGGACCAGGCTGCGAAATTCGGCATGTCCATTCATCTCCTTTCTTGTGGTTGGTTTAGGGTAATTTTGCGGCGGTACTACTACGCGAAGTTTACTCAAGGCTTTTTTCTCAATCTGCCGAATGCGTTCACGGGTAAGTTCAAATATGTTACCTATTTCTTCTAAGGTAAATTCATGGCAATTAAAACCAAACCGTAACCGAAGTACCTTTGCTTGCCGTGGTGTTAAACCATCTAATAAGTTTCCGATTTCAACTACGGCCTGCTTTTCTGCCAACACCTCGTCCGGCATAACAGGTGTATCAGGGTTCCATTTGGCTTGCGGTAGCTCTGGTATGTCCGCATCATGTACCCACCCATAGTAATAATACGCGGTTCTTAGCTCAAGACTCACTCCTGCCATAGCTCCATAAGGTATGCGCTTGCCACTCTCCAAACGACCGTACCGCGATCTTTTAACAGTCGCCATAACTAGTCCCAGGTTTGTTTATGTTCGTTCATGGCCGTTCCTTCGGTTTAGGACAGTTTTTTGGTGGTACTACTACGCACCATATAGCTTCTGCGGGTGCTTGTTGCTTTGCTTCTGTCCAACTGTGTATATAAGAATCAGGCATGTTGCGTAACGCACGATGGGCAGAATCCCGATTTATGCCAAGAGTTCCTGATATCTGACTTGTGGTAAGACCATCGCCATGCCGGCGCAGCAGCCGCCTAATATTAGGGTGATTTGGCTGAATCATTTTAATCCCCATATTGCATATCCAGCGCAATCAATGGTGTGGTACTTGCCATCGATACCAAGGGCTTCTTCAGTTAGCGCGTGGGACTTTGGATGTTTCTCGTGGCAGGGGAACCCACCTGATGCCTTTACTATGTCCATGAATTGTCCAATAAGTTTGCGGTGTAACTCAGGTACTGTTGGGTTGCATGGACACCACTTGCATGGTTTGTTCATGCATTTTTCTCCTTTGGTTTGAATAAGCCCATTGCAAGGAACCAGTCTTGGAATACATCAGCAGGGCGGCATGCTAGGTATATGCCTCTGCTATCGCGCACCTTGGATATGACGGCAACTATTTCTTTCCAATCGTCTTGGTTCATACCAAATTGCATGCCCGGTTGTGGCCCAAAATTACGCGCTTCCTGCGCATCTATTATTTTGTTTGCCATATCCAAAGCATTCCTCAAGCGGAGCAATTCAAGCTCAATGTCTTTTAGTTTGGCAATAGTCTCAAATGTTTTTTCTTGTGAGTTCATGTGTTCTTCTCCTTTGATTTTGCTTCAATGGCGCGTTCATAACCAAAGTTAGGTGATTCACATTCGCCGTACTGGTTGTGGTGTTGCTCATAGATGACATCAATCTGCTCATCCGTCAGGTCTACCCATTTAAGTTTTACGCCTGACAGTTTTAAGTCTGCCCGGAGTAGGTCTTTTAATACCTGTTCGTCTTCGTCATGCCAGTTTTCAGGATATGCTTGTTTAAATGTGTCAAGCGCATCCCATGCTCTGCGCAAAAGGTCAGTCATGTGTTCTTCTCCTTGAGTTTGGCTTCTACATCACCCATCAATTGGTGCGCCTCTGGGTCAGCAAGACATTCACATGGGTCTGCGCTTACCAAGCAGTCGTTCTTATCCTTCTCAGTCAGCCCTACCCACTGGCGCTGCGCTTTGTTGACCATGCCATAAGCATCAAGCATCCGAATAACAAGAATAGGTCTGCCATCGCTGTCGTCGTAAATGGTTTCGTACATGCACTTGGCTGGCACAAAGTCTAAAAATTCTTCATAGGTCATGTGTTCTCCTTCTCTTTGATGCGTTGAATTCGTTCTAACCTTTTGCGGTACGCTGCATCGTATACAACTAGCTCCATAGACTGCACTACCCTATCCCAATAGCCAGCCTCGCGTTTCACATGCGCCATACCGTCTCTAACGCCGTTGTCTGCGTCTTGTCGTGCCTTGGCTTCAATGATGCGCATACGTGCATCACCGACAATCTCTTTGGCAGTGTCAATGTCGTAACTGTTTGGGGTCATATTTTTTCTCCAGAATTGTTAAGTGTTCAGGTTTATACCAGCTACTGATTTTTGGCTTATCCTTGAATACCCATAGCTCCACGCTTACCGGTGGGTATCTGTCGTCCAGCGCAGGTAAACGGTGTGCTACTCGCGTGACAACAGCAAACAAGTCTTTAGGCAATGGCCCGTATGACTCGTGGATGTAAACAAGATCGCCAACTTCAACCATTGTTCTTCTCCTGTGGTGGTGTGCAAGTGTGGATAACGGTAAGGTCTGCTGTGCGCTTACCGCAGCGGGGGCAGAAGTTTTGCTCTAGACTAGCTAATACTGCTTTCTTGCCATCGTAATAGCCAGACTGATACGCAATAGTCAAGGCATCTCCGTGGTCTTTGTAGACCTGCGTGTCATCATCGTCATCAATCATTTGTTTTTACTCCGTAATGCGCTTTCAATTGCTCTAGCAAAGCGAATGTGCGTTTCCTCATCTGCACCAGCCGCGATTTGAAAAATGTCTTCAATATCTTCATCCGTTAGCCCTACCCACGGGCGCTGTGGCTGTGCTGCGGCGGTGTAGACGGAATAAGTTCCATCAGGCAGCTCACCAAAATAATCAAAGTCGTGGTTTACAAGGTGGCCTTTGTAACGGCTGATATTCAAGGTTCCCACCGGCTCTTGCTCTGGCTGTGCCAACTTGTCCTGCGCCGCTTTCTTTTTGCTTTGATAGCCTGTCATGGTGTTCCCCGATACATATATCCCAGAAAAAGCCCGGTACAAAAAGCACCAAGCGGCGTATACACCCAATTAGGAAAGTTTTTCATGTTGTTCCCCTTGCTCTGATTAACTTTGCCGTGTCACAAAGGTTTCAATTTCGGGCAACCAAACTTCAATAAACCGAATACCTTTAAACAATTCAAAGGGAGTCATTCCTGCTTGCTTTGCTAGTTCAATGATGTTCATGTTGTTCCCCTTGCCCGAATTGCGGCGGCGTACCGCTGCCCCCAAAGCAAACCATCTTCCTCACACACCTTAGCGCATTCCTCACGTTCATCAGCATGGGCTGCTGCTTCTACCAAGGCGGCAAAGGCTATGACAACTGGGTCATGCCAATTGGTATCGTGGTTTGGGTTGTTGCTGGCTACTTTCCACATATGCTCAATGTCTCTGATGTTCATTCCTCACCCCCCAACTGTTTCTGCTCCGCATCAAATTTGGCCTTCCAGTTCTTATATCTTTCTTTGCATATTTCGCAGTCGCACTCCCATGTATATGCATCAGGGTCAGAAATGCCCCCCTCTGTCACAATAGGCACTAGGCCGAAGCCATAAGTTTGTTCGTTCATCACTTCCCCCAAAAAAGTAAAAAAGCAATCCACCCACACAGCACTACAGTCACCATTGTCAGCAAGGCTTTGAAAGTTTCTGCCATATCATCCAACGGGTCGTTTAACTGCGCGTCCTTGAAGCCGTTGGCGTAAGCATCATTGATTTCCTTGATGCGCTGCTTGCGTACCGGACAGTCAGGGCTATTGGTGCATTTTCCATAGTCACAACAGGTGTTCATTATTTCCTCCCTTGCACCAAGATAGTGCAAATAGCTGCGTCTGCACCGCCAGCTATATCGTTCAACGCACAAGATACAACCATCGGGTCAGCGCCATTACTGACAGCCTTCTCCCACTTGTCTCGCTTGCCATAAGCGTTGAAAGTGATGCACAACGCAACCACCGCAAGAAACGTCAGGACCATGCCCCACACGCATAACCAAAACTTTTCTTCGTTCATTTGACCTCCACATCAGGGATGATTGCTGACGGCTTGAACACCACGCGATAGTGGTACACGCTGGCAGGTTTGGCTTCCAACTGCTCAACAAAGTACGTCACGTTGTCGGACAGGCCGAGAAAGTGCTTCTTGTAGCTGCTCGGCCCCACCTTACAAGTGATGGACAGTTCCCTGCCTTTGTCGTGATTGCCCAGCGAACACAAGCCCTCGACAGTCAGCATATAGTCGCCAGTGATGCCGTTGTAGAACACTACACGGCGCGTCACCTCAAACTGGTCTGCCGCCTTGGACATATTGCGCGAGGCAATGTCTGCATCCGTGGAGCAGGTTGGGATTGCAATAAGACCCAATACAACAGGTATAGCTATTAGGCTTGCAATTACTTTTTCTTCAAACATCATTTGGCACGCTCCTTAATCATTGCATCTGCCATTCTGTATGCGCCTCGTGTAATTTGTTCAAACCATGCTTGGTCAGAGTGAGGGGCAATTTCGTCTGCAAAGTTCTGCATCGCCAGTCCAGCAAAGTGGTCACGCAGGGTCATGTCCCTTGCAAAGCCGCCGGTCTTGATGTGCCAGTCGGTGTATTCCTTAGCGTAAATCGTACCTGCAATCTCGTCTTTCATTTCAGTTCTCCTTCAAACATTTCGTTTACTAACTCGTGGCACAGTTCTTTGAACCTTGGCGTGTATGTATGCTTACCGTTTTCATACCGCGCAATTTCCTCACCGTCTTTGAAATACACCAACACTGCCCGACTATCCACATGCCCACTATAGGTCTGAAAATCAGGTATGTAATGGTTAAACGATTGCAGTATTAACTTGCGGCTTGCGTTTATCACGCTCCTGTCCACACTTCCGCCAACTATTTCTCTGTCGATGGCTCGGCCCATAGCTGCATACAGTTCTTCTTGGGTCACTTGTACTCCTCCATGCGGGCATTGAGCCGCGCAATTCGGTTGACGTTGTAATCGACAACGCTCTGCGCATACTCCACCGCTGTTTCGGCTTCGAGCTTCTCCAAGTGGGCATGCGCCAACTCGGTAGCAATCACCTCCAAGGGGCTAGGTTTGCGGAATGGTTCCCGCATTAGTGCTAGTAGTTTGTTCATTTGGCCTCCGCCTTCTTGCGGGCGTAGTAAGCCCTGTAGTAAGCGTTCTTTTTCTCACGCGCAGCCTGGGCATTCTTTTCCTGCTTTGCTTTAGCCCGCTTCTTTGCGTACCACTCACGCTGGTATTTACGCTTCTTTTCCCTTTCTTTGTCTACCTCAGTAAACACCGGCTCACCCTCACTGTGGACTGGGGCGGCGTGATTTAGCTGGCGTGACTGCATATAAACCTGATGTTCCAGATTTTGCAATCTTTTGCCAATGTTCTCATGCCTCCCAATTAAGGCTTGATTTGAGTTCACTAAAACCTGATTTGCTTTTTCCAGCTTTGTTACCCTTTCCTCTAGCCGCAAAAACCATCGGTTGTTATCACCGTTAAAGTCCGTCAGGTCTTTTACCTGCTGCTCTAGTTGAGCTATCCTCTTAAAAATGTTCCAAGTCATTTGCTTTCTCCTAAGTTAAAAGGTGAAGGTACTCGCTGCACTGTGCCTAGCCGTCGTTTCAGAGTCGGGCCTTGCAAGTTTGTCGCACAGCATCCGCTTTCCCCTCGTAAATATCATACCACATGAATTCCTAGCATGTCAACTGTTGTGTCATCAATGCTAAGCCCTCTTACCCGTTGACCCTCCCTCCCCCGGCTGTTGGGTGTTGGATGGCTCACGACTCTTTATCAAGGTGCTTTGACCGGTTTTTACGCGATCTATCGGCCAGCCAAGCCGCCCTCCCCTGGAATCCCGATAAAGCCAGTTCTCACCGGCTTGTCGATCATCTCCCAGCGTACTAGGGTATGTGTCTTTACGACAACCTTGTTTATTCCTTTTGGCTTGCGCTACTTCGGAGGTGCGGGTCACACCGAGTTTTTTGTCTTTTCTTCCACGCTGGCGATACAACCACTTGCTAACGGATGGAGTCCGGTAGCCGTAGAAATGAAAAAAGCCGTTTACTACTGCCCCCTGTAGGAACCCCACAAAGGGGAAGAGGCATGAGTAAACGGCTTCAAATCGTCGCTTCCTACGGCAACGGTTATCACTATACAGCACTTTTTGCTTTTCGGCAATAAGTAGTAAAAATATTTTTGGTTGCGGAGGCTGGAGTCGCACCAGCTATCTCTTGGTTATGAGCCAAGCGGGTTACTCTTTCCCCACTCCGCGATAAAAGTTGTTGGTGTCCTGCCTTGAACTTTACCGCAGGTTGAGAGTCTCAGGCTTTCGCCACACCAACACGGCTGGGGACTGGTTTGTCAGACGATGTGTCTGCTGGTCACCGGCAGCTTTCCCGATAAGACCAATCCCCATGCGTGTTAGCTTTCAACTCTAACATCTGTTAATGTTAAAAGAACCCCCCAGTCTCCTAGGGGGTAAGGGTCTTTTTAGGACCAAGGAGAAAGCAAGTTTATTCTACATGAATAATTTTTACTTGCCAACGGTTGTCCTTTTTTTGCCAGCCGTGGACCTCTATCTTGATGCCTGACTCCCTGACTATGTCCAGGTTCTCATGCTCTAAGATCTTCTTTAGCCGGGAAGATGTGTTGCTCCAGCTGGTGGTCTGCACGCCGATTACCGCCCCTTGGCCAAGGCACAAGATGTCAATGAAGCCGGCGAAGTCATTCTTGCGCTTGGTAAAAGAGTTGTACCGCTCCACCACCTCGGCATAGAAGCCGTTGTCCCTCATGTACTTCAGGCTGCGCTGCGTAGTGGTGACTGCCATAAATAATTTCCCAAGGGGTTGCAAGACATGATATACTATGGGTACAATGTGTGGCCCGACCACCTAATTCTACAGGAGAAACATATGCGCTGCTTTACGGTTAACTGGGACGAAAACGATGGAGAAGCGAAGATTTACTATGCAGCATGGTTTAAGCCAGATGCAAGTTCAGGCACTCAAATAGTGGTGCTTGACGCGCTTCAGGATGCAATTAATGAACTGACAGATCTTTATAAAAAAACACTAGAAACTAAGCCAATCAAGGATAAAGCATGAAAGAAGAAGTTTACGCAGCGTTCCCATCAAGCGACAACCGAGTCCAATTCAGCGGAATGGATTTGCGCGATTACTTTGCGGCCCAGGCGATGCGGGCGTTTATTGATAAGGATGAATGGCAATCAACCATAGGTAATGTTTCAATGTGGGCTGCTGAAAATGCATACCACATGGCAGACGCAATGATGGAGATGCGCAAATGATCATCACTAACAAGTACAACCTACCGCAGACGTTTGTGAACGTCTTAAAGCGCCCCTCTTACTCTAAGGGAAAGTCCAACATCTCGGCCACCGAGTTGATCTCCTCCCCCAGGATTGTCCAACTACGCAAGCTACACGCCGATCAAATTGAGCAGGACGTTAGCGAGATGGTCTGGTCCATTTTTGGCACGGCCATTCACGGCGTACTAGAACACGGCAAGGATGACCACCACCTAGTCGAGGAGAGGCTGCACACCAGCGTTGACGGCTGGGCTATTTCAGGGGCTATTGACCTACAGATCATCAATGAGGACGGCACCATCACTGTTAATGACTACAAGACTGTGGGCGCATGGTCAGTGATGAATGAGAAGATTGACTGGGAACTCCAGCTAAACATCTACGCTTGGCTTGTCCGCAAGGTAAAGAACACCGATGTGAGCAAGCTGGAGATCGTGGCCATCATCCGCGATTGGAGCCGCAGGGACGCTGCCATAAAGGCATCCTACCCTGATGCCCCTGTGAAGGTTATACCCATCCAATTGTGGCCCTACGAGCGCCAGCAGGAGTTTATCCAGCAGCGCATTGAGATCCACTCCAACGCCCTGTTTGATCTTGATACGGGCGACGAGTTACCCCACTGCACACCTGAA
>Ga0214919_10006132_pt1 | contig 16644 bp, 18 predicted proteins | sample LL1503_MetaG_FD_177994 | JGI IMG/M metagenome (GOLD analysis project Ga0214919, IMG submission 177994) | Freshwater microbial communities from Lake Lanier, Atlanta, Georgia, United States - LL-1503 | ecosystem: Environmental > Aquatic > Freshwater > Lake | place: USA: Georgia | collected... | reverse complement strand
ATTATTAAATTTTAAAATATTTTTAAATTTTTGTTATAAATAAAGTTTAAAATTTAAAATTAATGGTTAAATTAATAAAATTATATTTTTTATAATTTTATTGAAAACCTTAATTTACCAGCCTTGTTTTTGCACATTTAAAACGCCGACTTAATTTATATAAAAATAACATAAATATATTTTATTATTATTTTATAATGAATACCTTAAAAGATATTTCAAGTGAAAGCATAAGGCAAAATTGGTTAAATTATAAAGATGAAATTTATAATTCACCTTATTATGAATTATTATGGTATAGTTTGGAAAGTAAATTTGAAATTGATAAAAATGATATGTATTTAACTATATTCAAAAAATTTATAAATAACGAAGAAATTAATTATAAAAAACCATTATTTGATAGGATACATATAAATCAAATAAATAAGGAAACGCTTGTTTTGAAAGGATTAGATGGAGAAGAAAGAAAACATATTCATTTATTATGTGATAAAATTGGATTACATCATGAAAGTAAATCCCATCCTAAAAAGAAATATAATAGATTTTTATATATTTATAAACCAAAACTATGGTTATGGGAATATACTGAAAAAAATCCATATTCAAAAAGTGAAGAATATTACGAAAAACGAGAAATGGAAAAACAAATAAAAAAACAACAATTAAAAGAAAAATTAAGCAGAAGATATTGTTGTATATGTGAAAAAAATGGTTGGGAAACTGAATTATTTTGTAGTGTTTATATTAGAGGTTTATATTGCAACGATTGTCTTGAAACTACAAATGATGAAGGTGGAGGAAAATTATGTGACCATAAATTTGAACCATTATAAATAATTCTTTAATTTTCTTGTTCTGTTTGATGGTTTCCTTATAAATCCGATTGGTCGTTTATATGTTCCTCTAATAATATTTTTATATTTATCTTTTGGTATTTCTCTTAATACTTTCTCTATATTTTTCTTTAATTCTTCATATTTCAATCCTTCTAATTTTTGTAATCTTGATTTTAACATACTAAAAAAGTTTTCTATGGAATTTGTAAAATGTTGGTAAGGAACAGAATATAATAAATTATTATGTTTATTTACTAATTCCTTAATTTTTGCATTTCTATGAGAACTTGCATTATCTAAAATTATTAATTTATTTTTAAATTTAGTTGTTATATGTTCTTGTAAAAAATCATATAATCTATTACTATCAATACCGCCTTTATCATATAAATCCCAACCTAAAACACCTTCCGTTGATATTGAAAATATACCTGTATATTTTTTGAATACTTCTTGAGAAATTGTTTTTATTATACATCTTTTTCCTAATTTATTATAACAATGTTTTCTTTTTTGTAATGAACCGATAGAAGTTTCATCTATACAAATAATATCTTCTAATTTGTATTGTTTTATCTCTTCATAAAATTCATCTAACTTTTTATTGATGTCAATATCTTTTCCAAATCTTTTTACTGGTTCGTGTCTTATTCTTGTTATTTTTAAAGTTATATTATTATCGTTTATAATTCTATTTATATGAAATCTACTTAATGATACATTAAACTTTTCTTTTAGTTTTAACATTAATTCGCTCATAGTTATGGTTTTATTTTTAGTTATTTCATCTAATAAAAACTTAACATGTTCTTTACAAACTTTATATGCTACAGGTTTTCTACTCTGCCGTTTTATTTCACCTTCTTTTTCATATTTTTCAACCCAACGCATCAAACTTCTTACAGAACATTTGAATATTTCACATACTTCCAATTGTGATTTATCACCAACTAAATAATATTCTACTGCTGATTTTTTATAATCTTCACTTTTATGTTTTGATGTCATATTTATTATTATTATGACATAAAAATATTTAAAATTATGTTATATATTTATATAGAGAATGAATATTTCAATAGATGAATATAACACTATGAAACAAGAGATAGATGAATTGAAAAAGAAAAATGAAGAATTAGAAACCAGATTGAAAACATATACAAGTAATCATCGTCATAAAAAATATTATGATAATAATACAGAAATAGTAAAACAAAGAGCAAAAAATTATATGGAAAAAGTAAAAGAAACAAATCCAGAAAAATTAAAAGAATGGCGTCATACTGCATATTTGAAACGAAAAGAAAAGTTAAAATCACAACAAGAACAGATTAACGATTAGACCGAAATTTTCTTTGTAATATCTTTATTGATTTATTTATATTATTCCAATCATGTTCCCACATAACAACTAAATTATATCCCAAATCCCTAATAAGTTGTTCTCGTTCTAATGTTTTTTGATATAAATCTCCAAATGTTTTTTTACATATTGAATTATAATCATTTTCATTAAATTTTTTAGGATTTCCATGCCAAAAATCTCCATGAAATTCATAAATTGTATTTGTTAATTCACAAAATCCATCTGCTTTATAATTAGTATTTGGGATTTTAAATTCTATATCATTTTCTCCATTTTGAATGTCTATATTATAATATTTTGAAGTAAATTTTAACCATTCAATTTGTATTTTTGAGTATTTTTTATACAAAGAACATTTAGTACAACCTTGATTTCTATTTATATGATTATATGGAGTTTTATTAAATTTACCATGAGTTTTACATAAAATTTCTATAATAGTATCAACATTTTTATATTCAATATTTGAATAATCGTAAATATCTCCATATAATTCTTTTGCTTTTTCAACAAATTCATTACATCCTTGTCTATATACTCCACTACATTTTGGACATCCGCTACCATTCAAATGGTTATTTGGTCTTTGTGTAAATTCTTTGTGTGATTTACATATAATTATTATATCACTTTTTGCATCAATATAAATTGTTTTTGAATAATCGTAAATATTTTTATGAATTATTTTTGCCTTTTCAATAAATTCTTCAGTATTACTTCTTTGTTTATTATGTTCTATTTCAGTAGCACATTTTTTACATCCTGAACCTTGTAAATGGTCTTTTGGTGTTTGACTAAAACTACCATGTTTTTTACATATTACAAGAACCTCATTATGTGTTCTTGTATATTTAACAAGAGAATAATCGTATTTTTCATTATGAATTATTGATGCTTCAGTAATAAAATCATTTTGTGTTCTTTTATACCGCCCAGAACATTTAGGACAATTTTGTTTTTTCAAATGATTTGATGGTGTTTGTAAAAACTCACCATGTTCTTTACATAATATAATAACATTTTCGGTCCGTTTTTTATATTCAACTTTAGAATAATCGTATTTATCTCCGTGTTTTTCTTTTGCTTCAATTATAAATTGTTCTTTTGTTTTTGATTTCGGCATTGTAATATACAAATAATAATCTAAAAATAAGTTTATATCAATTTTATTAAATTAAATTAATTTAGTAATTTCAACATAATACTATTTAAAGAAATAATCTTTATATAATATATAGAAATGAAAAAGTCAAAACCCAAAGTTAAGGAAAAGAAGAAAGAGGAAGAAAATTTTGATTATATGAAAACTAACAAAGATAATATTAAGAATGTTTTGAAAGACCCTAATATTTTACCAATTATAAATGATTTAGTAAATAGAACAAATAAAATAGTTATTCATGCATATCAATTTATTAAACTTTATTTTATTTTTCTTTATGAAAATAAATTGAAATTTCCAGTAATAGATAAAGAATTTATATGTGATGTTTTCAAAGTTTTAACTATTAGAAGATGTGGGTCTGGTGGATATACTCAAGATAATATGCCTGGACAACTACAAGAATTAACCGAATTTTACAGAGAACATTATTCTAATACTATTTCTAATAATGAAACTATTTATTATGATAAATTAAGTTATATTTTACCTTATGAAGCGATTGATATGATTACAAATATCAATAATAATATTCAAGAACACTTTATAGACCATTTGAATAAGTATGTGAATATTGTTTTCAGTATAAAAGAAAAATCTGCAAAAATAACTACTGAAATCAAGGACAAAATTATAAGAAAACAATTACATAAACAACTATATGATGAAATTGGTAAAGTCAAAAAAGATTTAATGAATTTTGGTAATTTAACAAGTGATGAAAAATATCACAAATGGATTATTCAAGAAAGAATAAAATTATATCCGAATAAAACAAAATTTGATAATGACAATATTTATTACGATTTGAAAAGTAATACACAAGATTTTTTACATTCTATGTTTCATATTTCAATAGAATTAGAAAAGTTAAATGAAATAAGAATACAAAATGAAGAGAAACAAATAAGATTATTTAATGTATTACCTTTAAGAACCAATATTATTAGTAAAAATATATGTATTGATACTTGTGGATTAATTTCTAATTTTTTGGGTGATGAACCAACGACAACACATTTAAGAGATTATAAAAAAGATAATAATCAAGTTAATTTATGGAATAAGTTTTTCAAACTAAATAAAAGAGTTTTCAAGAAAGGTCAAAAATACACATTTTCACATATGATTAGAACTGATGGTGTTTCTTGTTGTGTATTATTTGTAAGAGTAGATGCTAATAGAAAACCATTACCAAAAACATGTAAAAATAAAAAATGTTGCGAAGAAGAAAATATAGATTATATTGAAAATGTAGAATTAACAGAAGAACTAAAAAATATGAAGGTTGTTTGTGCAGACCCTAATTATAGTGATTTAATATATTGTGGTGCTAAAGATGAAAATGGAATTTTACAAACTTTTCGTTATACTCAAAATCAACGAAGATTAGAAACAAGATTGAAGAAATACAATAAAATTATTGATAAAATAAATAAGGAAATAAAAATAGAAAATCAATCTATTAAGGAAATTGAAACTGAATTATCTGTATTAAATAGTAAAACATGTAATTATGATAAATTTATGTATTATTGTATTGAAAAGAACAACATAAATTATAAATTATATTCACATTACGAACAAACATTTTTTAGAAAATTCAAATTAAATAGATTTACAAATACTCAAAAAAGTGAATTGAAAATGGTTAAAAATTTTTCCAATAAATATGGGAAACCTGATAAAACTATATTTGTAATGGGTGATTATGATAAAGGTGATTACCATATGAAAGGTAAAGAACCAGTTATTTGTAAGAAATTTAGAAGAATATTTAGAAATGCTGGTTATAAGACATTTTTGGTAAATGAATTTAGAACATCAAAATTATGTAATTGTTGTAATGAAGAATTAGAGAAATTTTTAGAAAGACCAAGTCAAAAACCAAAATTAAAGGAAGAAAATAAAGCAGAAATCTGTCATGGACTATTACGATGTCAATCGGTTAAGCATAAAAGCGAAATATTCCATAACAGAGATAAGAATGCTGTGCAAAATATGTTAAATATAGTAAAATCTGTATTTGATACAGGAAAAAGACCAAATATATTTTGTAGAGAAATAAATTCTTAAACTTCATAGTCATTTCAAGATGACTACTAATCAAATTTTTGTATTTTTGTATTATTTTTTTCGTTGTTAAGTCGGCGTTTTAAATGTGCAAAGGTGTAAAAAATTACTCGTATTTATTTTTAATATCAATCCATTATAAAATATATTATAAGCATATCTATTTTTATTTTTAATTATTTCAAGATAATTATTCATATTATTATCATCATGCAAGCATAATATTTTATTATAACCAAACAACAATTCTAATCCATTAATACAAGTAGAATAAGGAGGAATATATTCAAGTAATATATTTCCAATAGGCCATATATAATATTTATTAGTAATCGTATATCTTTTCTTTTTATTTTTAATTATACTAAAATCTATCATAATTAAATTATTTAAATTATTATTTTTTTCTGAAAACATAAAATTATTTAATTTAAAATCGACATTTATCAGATCATAGTTATTTTCAAAAAAATCTGATATTTCTAATAATCTTTTCATTACATTTAATGTAAAATTTATTCCATTCTTTAAATTAATTAATGGTCTGTTATGAATTTTAAATATATCATAGAAAGAATAACATAAGGGTAATATAATAAAGTAACTATTAATATCAAAATTTATTTCATTATCAATTATTTTATTCTTAATTATACCTATTGCGAATGCATTTATTATAAAATTATGATCTTTTTTTTTAGTTGAATATTTAAAAAAAAATAATAATTCTCTATTTTCATTTTTAATAGGTATTAGATAATTCGTTTCTTCTAATTTGGTGTTATCGATTGTTGAATTTTTAAATATTTTAATGACATGATTATTATCTAATAAATAAACTATACCATAGGAACCTTCTCCTAATTTTTGTATTATATGTAATCTTTTTAATTTATTTTCAATATATTCGCTATTTGTTGAATTAATTATATAAGATTTTAGAAAAAATGATAGATCATTCATTAATATATATAAGATAATTAAAATAAATATCTAAATTATAAAATAATTAATGTTATTATTGTCATTTAATAATTATATATATATATATATATAATTATAAATGGCAACTCCAACTAAAATAAAAGAAGAATTTACTCCAGAAAATTTAAAAGATGAATATAAAAAAAAATTATGTAATATATTACCAATATTAAAGCATAATGGATTATTGGAATTAGTAATTGAATATTGTAATGAATTAAAATTTTACGATAAATCTAATAAAGAAAGTTATATTAGAGAAACTGTATTAAATGAGATATTGAGAATATTAATAAATTTAAGAAAAGAAGCTATTAATATATCTAAAAAAAAAGAAAATAGATCAATACATATTAAGAAGATAGAAGAGATAACTGTTAGTGGATTAATTGAAGCAATTATACAATTTACAGTAAAATATTATGATAATTATATAACTGTTTCTTTATCCAGATTAAATATTAATAATGAATTCATGTATATAAGTATGAATAATGCAAATGCAGTAACATTAGCCACGTATATATTAGATTTATATAAAAGAAAAGATCTATCAGAATATGATAAAAATAGTATTTTTGTAAATATATTAAAAAAAATAGCAGTAAAATTAAAGCATTTACAGAATATTTGTGGATTTATTCATGGTGATTTTCATGCAGATAATATATTAATCGATGAATATGAAAATATTTATTTTATTGATTTTGAATATAGTATTATTAGATTACCAACAAAAAATAATGAAAAAATAATATTATGTGGTGTAAAAGATGTTAATTTAAAAAGAGGTGATATATTAGATATTCAATATGATCCTAAATTAAAAGCTATTGATATGTATCATTTAATTATATATTTTGAAAAATTAAATGAAAATGAATATAATCATAAAATTAATAATATTTTAGATCAAATTAAAAAAATATGCTTTGATAATAAAATTAATAATAAAAATAAAAAAGAATATAGTAAACCTCATGATTATACAAGTTCTTATAATTTTATAAAAAATACTAATAATTTAGAAATGTTATATCCAGAAAATTTTAAAAATTTAAAATTTAGTTCTAATGGTACATTAGCTATTATACCATTACATAATGAAGAATTACAACCAGTACAATCCCTTTTAATTAATTCTTCTCGTAAAAAAAGATTATTTTCAACTAATAATTCCAAAAATAATAATTCTTTTCCTAAAAAATTAACAGAAAATAATAATTCTTTTCCTAAAAAATTAACAGAAAATAATAATTCTTCTCCTAAAAAATTAACAGAAAATATTATTAACTCAAATGAAAATAATTATTTTGATAGATTAAAATTTTAGTATAATTTATAAATATTTCTTTATTTATTTAACCAACCTCTTACCTTTTCTAAATCTTTTTGATAAACTTCATACATATTATGATCATCATGAGGCGTTTCAAGAATTAATGGAATATTAAGATTATAGACATAATTAACTAATTTTTTAAATCCTGAATCATCATCTTTTCCAATACATCCTTGGCATAAATTTTCATGTCTATCTACTTTACATCCACAATCTTTCTTACTATCATTTAAATGAATCAATATAACATTATTCCATTTAATATTTTCTTCAATTAAATTAATAAATTGATCTGCTTCATCTGCTGATTTTAAAGAATATCCAGCAGAAAAAACATGACATGTATCAATACATATTTTTAAATTTTCTTTTTGTTTTTCGTTAAATCTATGATAGAATGCACCAAAATCTTTTAAATCACTTAATAATTCAGTTCCAGATGCAGCACATGTTTCCAATATATAAATGGATTTACTATTCATATCTTGTAATTTTTGAATAACTTCTGATATAAAAATATACATATTTTCAATACCTTCTTCTACAGTCTGTTTTAAATGTTTCCCAACATGAAAAACTGATCCAATTGCTCCTATTTTTTCAGCATAAATAAGATCATTTAAGGCAGATAATATTTTGTCATCATAATTCTCTTTTGTTGCAGTATTTAATAAGTAAGTAGCATGAGATACTAAAAATAAATTATTATCTTCAATATATTTTTTACATTCTAAAGCTTCATTTTCTTTATATTCAACTATTTTTAATTGTCTTGGATTTCTTACAAATAATTGAAAAGCATTTATGCTTGATTTTTTATGTCGTTCTTCAATACTTTTTTTAAAGGATTTTTTAATAATAGAAACATGATAACCTAACATTTTAATTAATTTATTATTTATATATGTGTATATGTATATATGTGTATATGTGTAATTGTTTAAAATAATTTTAAATAAATTATTAATCATTTTTTATTTTTTAAGTTAAAAATAGGATTATATTATATAATATTAATTATTCATAATATGCTATATTATAAGATTAATTATTATCATAATAGATTATTCTTTATAAAAGATGATTATTATATATATATTTATGATATTTTTAAACCAGAATATATATATAATTTTAAAATAATTAATGACGATATATGGATAGAAATTTTAAATAAAAAAAATATTGATAAACACAAAATAAAATTTAAAATATTAAATAATAATAATGAAATAAACTTAGAATACGAATTATTTAGGAAAAAAACAATAAATATTGGTAAATTAGAAAATTTCACGCTTACAAAATCAGAAAATATAGTTGATGAAGATATTAAGAAATCTTTTCCAAAATTTGACATAGAATACTATTTACATAATAATAAATTAATTAATAATGATTATGATATTACATTTATAAAATATCATTGGTATCTATGCGGTCAATATCATCCTTATCATTATTTTAAATATTTATTAAAAAAATATGAAGGAATAATATTTAATTTAAATACTTCGATAATATCTTATGATGAAAATAAAAATAATACATTATTATTTATTGATGATAGATATGATTATTCTTTTATATATTTATTAAAATTATTTATATATTCAGTTGATGAAACATGGAATATAACAGTTTTTACAACAAATGAAAATAAAGAATATTATGAAAATGATTTTACAAAATTAAATATAACTGGTAAAATAAATATTATTGATAAATTTAATAGTATAGATGATTATAGTAATTTATTAAAAAATTCGAATTTTTGGAAATTAATTAAAGAAGAGAATGTATTATTATTTCAATATGATTCTTTTTGCATGGGAAAATTTAATAATATATTTTTTAATTATAATTATATTGGTGCAAGATGGCCACATGATCCATTTAAATGCAATATTAAAATTGGTAACGGAGGAACAAGTTTTAGAAAAACAAGAGTAATGGAAAAAATTTGCAAAAAATATATGAATAACAAAGCAGAAGATCTATTTTTTAGTTATTATTTATATCAAGAGAATTTAAATAATTGTTATGATAGAATTGCAGATATGTTTTCATTTGAAAATATATATATAGATGATAGTATATATGCTCATCAAATATACAATACAATTAAATTAGAAGATTTAGATAACTATGTATATAGTAAATTAATTAAACTATAGATTTTTTATTTTCTAATTTTATATTCAATGTTCTTTCTAATTTATTTATAAGTTGTTTTGTTTCACTTGAATAAATAGCTTTTCCATTTTCTAATTCGATATATTTATTTAATTGTATATTTAGTTTATTGGATATATCTTTTTGTGTTAATTTTAGAGTTGTTCTATATTTTATTATCTCTTTGGATAAACTTATAGGTATTTTTTGGATTGAAAAATTTTCAGAATTATTCTCTATTTTATTTAATTCATTTTGTACTGATGTATCTCCTTTTCTTTCGACAATATTTTTTTCTAATTTTTGTTTAGAGGTATTTTTAAGAGATATATTTGTCCAATCTTGATGATTCATATTTATAAATATATATATTTATATATAAATATATAAATATATTTATAAATATTTATTTATTTATATACCTTTTTATAATTAAAACGCCATAAATAATATAAATAGTAATATTAATATAATGATAAATGAAGAAGAAATTGAAATATTATATAATAATAGATATGGTGGTTGGAAAATAAGTGAAAAAGCGATTGAGCTTTATAAATTAAGAAGTGATAATTCAACTGAAATAGAATTTAATTATTATTATGATAGAAATAATACAATTCTTATTCAAATATATAAAGAATTAGGTAATGATTTTGACAATAAATATAGTAGCACCAAAATTAAAAAAATTCCAAAAAAATATGAAAACTATTACTTTATTGATGAATATGATGGTAAAGAATATGTAAAAATAGACTATACTAAATATAAATTGGATAATATATATAATAAAATAAAAGAAATATTACAAAGTAATAATAATGATAATACAAAAATAAATGAAATAGAACTATTTATATCAGCTTTTACTGTGTAAAATTGTATAAAAAATATCTATTTTGGATAAATATCAATAAATATCATTACTATATATATTTATTTTTATATTGTATCAGATATTTATCATTATTAAAAAGATAATTATTATAATTATCATATTGATAATATTTTGGATAAATTTTAATATAAATATTTTTAGAAAAATCTATTTTCTTTGAATTAAAATTACCATTTAATAATAATTATATATATATTTCATTTTTAATTCTTTTCATTTAAATTTATTTATTAAATGATTATATATGAAATCAATTATACTAATTATGGCTCTAATAGGTATAATATTATTTGCAGCAGGATATGTAAAAAGTAATCTACAATGTCCTCCTCCAAGAATTGAGTATAGATATATTCAAAAATCATTTGAAGATGATCAAGATGTTAGCACACCTATACTTTCTTTATCAGGAATGTATACAATGTTTGAGGACGATGATGCATGGATTCAAGATAATAGTTACGCAACTTTTAATAGGAGAGAATAAAAAAAATGATTTAAAATTACTTTAGCAGTCAAAATAATTTATTATATAATTAATAGACTTAATTAAGAAATAATGGCAGAAATTGACTTTGATAATATTATTTATTTAAAAAAAAAAAATATTAAGAAATTAAGATATGAATTTGATCAGCTAAAAAATGATATCGAATTAAATAAAGAATTTTATGAAAATTGCTTAAAAATTGAATTTGAAAAAAATCATAAATTAAAAAATCTGATTAAAGATATTAGTAAAAATTTATCTACATTTATATTAGATAGTGAAAATCAATTGATATATATACAAAAAATATCAATCGAAAATAAATCTTTAATTGATCAAAATAATAGATTAAAGATTAAAGAGAAAAATCTATATTTAACAATAGCTATTGCATTTATTTTTTTTACTATATTATATTTTTATTTATTAAGTATAAATAAATTTATTCAATTAAGATTCTGATTCTATAATTTTATTTATTGTTTCATTATCTCTTATAATATTCTTCATATCTTCTATCTCTTTTTTTTTTAATATTATAAAATTATTAGACAATTCTTTTATTTCTTTGTTAAAAGTTTTATTATTTATTTTTTCACTTACCAATAATTCCATTGAATTATAGTCTATCATTTCTTTTAAATATTCATTATCATCAATATATATTTGATTTCTATATAGAATAATTAAAATAATAAAAATAATAAAGAATGGTAGATAAATATATTTATTCATATTATAATTATAAATATTGTATAAAAATATTTGAATAATAACAGTATGAATTGCACTAATTAATGATATATAAAGTTTACCTCTATTAAATGTTATATCAAACAAAGAATAAGAGGTTATATAACTTACTATGAAATATTGAATTAAAAAACTAAGTACAAAAACAATTAAAATGGATACTCCTAATTCAATCATTATATAAATATTATAAATAAAATTATTATTTATATAAATCTTTAACTTTTTTTATATAATTTTTCATAGCATTTTCTTTAGAAGTACCTTTTATTTCATTCCATGCTTTCCATTTTTCATTTTCTACAATTGAAAATATAGAGGGTTTTGCTATATTTATATCACCTTCTATTGATTGTTTATAATTTGCATATAAATATAATTTGTTATTGTCACTTATATGTTCTAATTTTTTTACTTTTGATATATATTTATTAAACTTTCTTTCTAAATCTTCCATTATAATAATTTTATATTACATAAAAAAATATAAAAAAAAATTACTTATTTTTAAATTTTTTTTGAATCTGTTTTACTAATTCTTTTTTTTTTAAATAAGAACCGCCACTAGTTAGTACTAAATTATTAGTTTTACTAATATTTCTTAAATCTTTTACATTTAAATTATTTAAATATTTTGTATCTTTCATCTTATCTAAAATTGATTCTTCATCTGATTCATTCTCATCAAAGAAATAAGTCTGTGTATCTAATGATTCTTCTGTTGATGATTCTGAAGAATCATTATTATTATTACCTCCTTTAAGTCCAAAAAAACCTTTTATATGATTTACTATTGTTTTCTTTTTTTCAACTTGTGGAGAATGATCAATTATTTGAGGAGAATCAGTTTCTGTATCAGATTCAGTATCACTAGGTGTAATAGATTGAACAGACGAACCAGTTATTTCATCAGTGTCATTATGTAATTCATCTTTTTGATAAGAATATGGGATAGGTTTAATAGTTTCTGTATCAGATGTAACAGGTTGAGTATGGTTTTCTGAGTTAGATACGGCAGTTCCTGTAACAGGTTGAGTATGATTTTCTGAGTTAGATTCGACAGTTCCTGTAACAGATTGAGTATCACTATGTGTAATAGATTGAACAGGTGAATCAGTTATTTCACTATGTAATTCATCATTTTGATTAGAATGCGGCATAGGTTGAACAATTGGAACTTTAATTGATGGTTTAGATTCAGTTAGTTCTTTACTTGGTGGAAGTGTATTATAATTTTTTTTATATGGATTCTGTTTATTGGATAGGTTAGGAGATATATCACCACCAATAATATCTAATTTATAATTATTATTTTTAATATTAGCAACAACAATATTATTATTTTTTAAATTAATAATTAAGTCACTCTGTAATTTCTTAAATTTTTCATCAGTTAATACTTTTTCTGCTTTTTTTAGTGTAGAAATAATTTTACTTTTTAAAACATTATTACTTATTTTTTTATTATTTACATAATTACTATTTGAAAACGTTAATGAATAATTTGCACTCATATTATATAAATTAATATAGAAAAAAAATTATAAAATTATTTCATTTAAAAAATTATATCATAAATAGAATTAAAATATAGAAGAATATTATTATCAAAATTATTAAATGAAGATAATTTATTTAATAAATTTATTGAAAATATTGTACCATTTTCATTTTTATTTAATTCAACATATTTATTTATATTTAAACTTTTATAACTTGTCAATGATTCGTAAAAATAAGCTAAGTCTTCAACATCATATTTCCAATTTGTACCAAATAATTTTAAAACTTCTTTATTAAAATCTTTAAAAATTATAATTTTATTTTCATTTAAATATTCAGATAATTTATTAAAACTATTTAAAACTTTATTTTCTCTATTAGCCATTATCATAAAAGCAAATTGCCATCCTCTTCTATTTATATCAGGCATTATATATCTTTCATATTCTGGTTTATATAAACAGTTAAAAATTTTGCTCCATTCACCATCAATATTTTTATCCCATAATTCTTTAAAAATTTGTTTAAAAATATCAATTGCAATAATTGATTTTGTATTAATTTTAATATCTAATTTTTTTCTTAATAAATTAATAAAATCATTTGAAATTCTAGCTTTATAACCATTTTTCATTATATTGTGAATCTCATATATCCAATATTTATTTTCATATACGTAACCTCTTGTTTTAGTAACTCTGCTATTTTCAGCAACTAATGAAATAAATAATAATAAGTGATTAATATATCTGTCTGGGAAATGATCAAATATTCTAAATTCTACACCATTTGGTTTGGTAATAGGTATACCAGATTCTCTATGCAATGGTCTATCAGGGTCAGTAGAACCGAATGTTCTAAAATCAGAACTTAAACTCGAATAAGCCTTCTCTTTAATTGCCATAGCTGATGGTTTATAACAAGGTTTAAGTTTATTAACATCTTTAAAAGATAAATTTTCTCTCCAATAAGTAGGAGTTTTTGCATATCTTCCAATTCCTTTATTAAATAATCTTATATCAGATCCAGCTAAATTTCCCCATCCAACCATCATTACTCTAAAACTACCACGTACTCTACTTTTTAGAGATCCAGGTGCATACTCATCTCCCGTAAAATATGCAGCTAACATTAACGGTTCTAACCATTGAAGTTGATTACAGAAATTTTGATGAGCTTTAGTAAATTCTTTATTAGTTGTTTTTATTGTATAAGGTAATGTAAAAGTAATATGATAACTTCCATTATATTCTGGCAGTAAATTATTTTTATCAAATTTATAAATATTATTTTTTATTTCAATCGGACATTTTAAATACCTTGTCATTCCAAACGGATACTCTGTTAATTTCCCATATTTTTTAACTAATTTTTGAGTTTCTTTATCCTTCATAATTAAATCATAAAATTTATTTTTATATTCAACTATATCTTGTGTCATATTTAGTATATCTCTACCATCTTTAATTGAACAGAATGGAAATAGAGTAATAAATTCCGGCATTTTAACTGGAACTGCTTGAATTACCCATTTATCATTACATCTTCTACCACTTGTTTCAAAAGGAATACTTTTTAAAAAATTATAATCATCATAACTTATATTTGATTTTGAATTTTCTTTATCTTCTAATATTCTTTCAACAACAGAATATGAATCAAATATTATAAAATCTTTTATTTTATTAGTTTTAGAATATAATGGTTTATGAAAAATATGCATTTCATGTTCAATACCTAATCCCCAAGTATAATCTTCTAAATTTATTTTTTTTTTCATTATATAATTTATATATAAGATTATAATATTTCAGATATTTAAAAAATAATGTTTTTAATTTTTTAAAAAAATTATTAAGTATTATTATATATGTCACTAAGTAGTATTATAAATTTAAGTGTTAATAATTTAGTTGGCTGGTATGATGCAAGTGATGCATCTACATTAATACCTTTATCAAAAGAATCAAACGAAATTTCACAATGGAATAATAAAGCGTCTAATCAAAATAATTTAACTTATTGGTCTAATGGTTATCCTAATAGTCAGACAGCTGATAACGGTATGACTCATATGAATTTTCCATCAAATAATGGTTACGGTACTTGTAATAATGGTATGAATGATTATGTAGATTCAAATGGAAATGTTGTATTAATTAATACTATATTTATGGCTGCTAATTTAGCACATGATCTTCAAAATCCAAATGTACCAGGTGCAAGTGGTTTATTTTGTACTCCTGGTATTGATAGTTGGCCTATTGTAGGCTTAGGTGGTAAAACTTTAGTCGATTGGGATTATCCTCATTCAACTTACTATATAAATGGTGAATTAAATAGTACTCAAAATCCTACTACTAATAATCAAGGTATAGAAGAATATTATCCCTTAAATGTAATACAAATTAATTTAAGTTCTGCTGCAAACTTTGTAAATGTAGGATTTCCTTATTGTGGATGTGGTAATATTGGAGAAATACTTTTTTTTTCAAATATTTTATCTGATTCAGATTCAAATAATATATATTTATATTTGAAAAATAAATGGAATAAACCTCTTCATTTTCTTCCTAGTAGTTGTTTTTATCAAATGAGTAATTCAGAATTAGAATGTTATCAGAAAAATAATCCAGATTTAAATGGAAAATCCCCATCTGAATTACAGTATAATTGGTCAACTACTGGATGTAAAGAGCAACGAAACAATCAATGCCCGTCCTATCAAACTAATTCAGGTCAATATAATTTTATAGGTTGTTATAATGTGAATAAAAAGAATGAAGCAAATGAAATTACACCATTATCAAATAATAGAGGAATAGTTAATTCTATAGACGATTGTCAAATTATAGCTAGTTATAATAAAGAATCAATATTTGGTGTCCATAATGCAGCTGAAAATGGTGGTAAACCTTAATGTTTAACAGGGCTATTCGGCAGTTGATTAAAACCGTATAAAAGTGTATAAAAAAATATACATATAAAAATTTATGATTTTAAATCTTTATTTAAAAATTTTTTATAACTTATTATTCCATATAATATTG
>Ga0214919_10006129_pt1 | contig 16660 bp, 29 predicted proteins | sample LL1503_MetaG_FD_177994 | JGI IMG/M metagenome (GOLD analysis project Ga0214919, IMG submission 177994) | Freshwater microbial communities from Lake Lanier, Atlanta, Georgia, United States - LL-1503 | ecosystem: Environmental > Aquatic > Freshwater > Lake | place: USA: Georgia | collected... | reverse complement strand
CATGGGTAAAATGGATTGGGCTCCGCCAATTGAACTGCCCGACGAAGAACTTGCTGAACAGTATCCGCTGGTGGTGTTGTTCTTGGACGAACTCAACAGTGCCGCACCTAGTGTTCAAGCCGCGGCTTATCAGTTGATTCTAAATCGACGCATTGGCAAGTATGCATTGCCAAAGAATGTTGTGATGGTTGCCGCAGGTAACCGTGAAAGCGACAAAGGCGTTACTTATCGTATGCCAACTCCGCTGGCAAATCGTTTCATCCACCAAGAGATGAAAGTGGATTTTGCCAGTTATCAAGAGTGGGCTGTGAACAATAACATCCACAAAGACGTGGTTGGTTACTTGAGTTTTGCCAAGCAGGACTTGTACGACTTTGATGCCAAGAGCGCCAGCCGTGCATTTGCTACACCACGCTCGTGGACCTTTGTGAGTGAATTGCTGGAAGACGAAGACAGCGATGACGACACGTTGATGAACTTGGTTGCTGGTACTATCGGTGAGGGCCTGGCTGTGAAGTTTATGGCACATCGCAAGATTGCCGGTCGTATGCCCAAGCCCGAAGACATCTTGAGTGGCAAAGAGAAAGAACTCAATGTCAAAGAAGTCAGTGCCATGTATAGTCTGGTTATCTCTATGTGCTACGAGCTCAAAGGAGCCATTGAACGCAAGACATCAGATAAACAGTTCCATGAAATGGCCGATAACTTCTTTGCTTACATGATGAAGAACTTTGAAACTGAGTTGGTTGTTATGGGTGCTAGAATTGCACTTACCACATACAACTTGCCGTTCCAGCCCACTAAGCTGAAGAACTTTGACGAGTTCCATCAGCGTTATGGCAAGTATATCTTGCAGGCCAGCGACAAGTAAAATGGTTTAAAGAGGGTGGTGTTGTAGTATAACACGGGCTGTGTTCGCACCGCCCTCTTACCTTTTATAATATGAAATATACCTTAGAAGACGCCCTTCCCAATAAATATTTCAACTACATTGTTGACATAGTGCAAGTGTTGGATTTTCACAATGCCCGTAAATGGATGAGTGAAACTTATGGTTATACAGAAGATTTAAAAAAAGACCAACACAATACCAATCTGCACTGGGCATTTACCATCAACTGGCGCAACCATAAAATCTATCTTCGAGGCAATGAAGAACTAAGTTGGTTTAAAATCAAGTATGGCAATCCACTATAAGTATAATAATCTATGTTCAATAAAAAAATCTTATGCGTTGGTAACGAAACAGAACTAACTGACCAGTTAACCAGCACACTTGCCGACAAGGATGCAACTGTTAATCACGGGTTGGTCTCAACTGACAATTTTTCTCCTGACGAATTTGGTTACTATCATACCAGCATAGCCGACTTATCGCCTGGTAGTATTGTCATCAACTTAGCTCCAAAATTTGATTCAATCGTTATGTTGGATCAAGATGTGGACTCTTATCCGCACTGGAAGTCGTTTGTGAACACTTTCAGACTCATGATAGAGCTGGAAGAAAAAGGATACAACACTGTATTTCGAAACAACCATACTAATACAGATATCATATACTGGTATAATTTACTGAAAACCAACAAGAGCTTGTGTGTGTATCCTTTTATTAATTTGATCAATGATTTTGGGTCAGCAGTAATGTGCCAAAAAAATCCAAATCCATTGACAAAGATTGAATCTATTGTCAACTGGTCAACTGATCCAGCATTTATGCCTATTAGAAATAACATGCTGGTTGGACTACAAATGCCAGACAAATGTAAAGCCTGCTACGAACGAGAAGAAGAGGGCGGCGAAAGTGCCAGGCAATTTGAATCGTTAGAATGGGCTATACATCTAAAATTAAGCAACAAACAAGATTTAAAAAAGATAGAACAACCAGCTCTTTACGAAATACGTCCCAGTAATAAATGTAATATCATGTGCCGTATGTGTAACGATAAACACAGTCACTTGATCGAAGAAGAAAATAAAAAATTAGGACTTCCTCCAATTGAAGAACAATGGCGGTATCAAGATTTTCCCTACGATAAAATCAACTTTAATACAGTAAAACGAATTTATTGGGCTGGTGGTGAGCCCACAGTGATGCCTGAGTTTTATGCATTTTTACGTCGATGTATTGAGCAAAAACAAACCGACTTTGATTTATGCATCGGAACCAATGGAATGAAGATCAGTGATACACTGATTGCCCTGTTAAAAGAATTTCCCAGGGTGACCTTCAGTATAAGTTTTGATGGCTATAAAAAAATCAATGACTACATCAGATGGGGTAGCGATTTTGATACCGTAAGAAACAACTGCCATCGTATTGTCAACGAAGGGCATTATCTAGCTTTTCAAACAGTATTCAGTTTGTATAACGCTACCCGTATACACGAAATATATGAATTTTATGACCGAGAGTTTCCAGGATTCAACAGTTTGGTACAGCCTGCCGGAGGATTAACCTCTCACCTAGGACCATGGAACAATCCTCTTCGAGAACAAGTATTAGAATCAATGTATCGATGTCAAGAAACCAAAGTCTACTACAACGGTGGTCGGAATACTGATGCTTTAGTAACAGAAATGATAAATCGTTACAAAAACTCCGAATGTAATTTTGACATTCTGACAAAATTCTTTCGATACAATGATCAACTGGATCAAGCACGTGGCAGTCGGCTTGGAGATTACATTCCTGAACTCGAACAGGCTAGGTCAATGATTCTCAAATGAAGATAGCCAGCATCATGCCACCAGTTGATGAGACCATCAACGGCAAATATAGGTATCAAGGATGGAAACCTTGCATTGATTGGTGTAGCCAGCACTGCGAAGGTCCGTGGTTGTTTATCAGTGAAGGCGTGTTTGAGTTCGAGCGGGACAGTGATTATGTGTTGTTTATGTTAAAGTGGTCATGAGCAAAGACGAATATTACCGTGACACTGCGGCTCGCTTAGATACCATTATCGGAGGCGACACTACCCACTTCCTCCGACTACAACGAGTCAAGGATGAATACGATGACCTGGCTCACGCTGTGCCCATTGGCCAAGGATTCTTAACCTTCTATGACTATGTAAAAGAATACTATGGCATCAAACTGACCATGGACGGCGATAATATCAATTTGGATTATGCCATAATAGATGAAAAGAAATATACCGTGTTTGTATTAAAATTCAGTCAATAATGCACATAAACAATTCTAATATTTTTTTAGTTAGCTATCTTGGTGGTAGCTTTGGTAATGCATTAGCTAACTTGATTAATACAACTGTGGTCAATGACTGGCGAGAGCCAAAACAAAACAATTATCACACTGTACCGTGGCCGTATGATAGCGAACAGGCGTTTATAACCCCAGATAGTCCACTAGACTTTTTTTATCCCATTGATCAGTTCACTGTGACACAGTTTCATTGTTTAAATTCAGACATACTTAGATACAGATTTCCAGAAAGCAACGGTGTAATTTTGAGTTACATGCCGGAACAAGAAAAATATATTTTAAATAGATTGTGGCGGGTGTTATTTAAACCTAATTGCTCTGAAAAATGGTCTGAGCAAGTAGTTCAGGCGTTTAATCATATTGTCTATAATAAAAAACAACTTGAAGATCAACAAATAAATTTTAAATCTTGTGATCAAATTAAAATTATAGCATTTGATCAAATAGCAGATAGTATCAGTGTCGTTGAAAATTTAATCAATTGTAAAATTTCTTCACACAATATTAAACAATATCAACATTATATTGATCAACAAATGATTGATTTTTATACTCTAGAACCCAGTATCGAATTTGTGTGGGAACTGTATGAATCGCTTGGTGCAGATGCTCCTATTTTGGATATAGTCAAAGGTTTATCAAATGAAAATCATAGTCAAAAAAAACTTAATCGTATTTCATAAACCCAGCGAATGGTCACTGTTGCAGTCGCAACTGAGGTCTGAGTATGGCGATCGAATTATGATATCATTTGTGTGTCGGCGCGAGTTGGGGTTTACTGTGCGGCATCACAAAGGCTTGGTTCCGCATACCACTATAGCATGGGAACTAACAAAAGACGAAGGATGGCAACATCGTTACCATTATGAAGATCAAGTGCATTTGGACTTTTACAACGAAGCACAACAGACATTTTTTATTCTTAAATATTTAAACAATTAAATAGGATATGAAAGATAAAAAATATTTTTGTTACGAGATTTATAAAAATCTTGCTATTTGGTCTCATAACGGAAAATTGGGATACAATCCTTGTAGTTTTTTTGCCGGTTACATAAAAGAATCAACTCAATTTAATCTCAAAGATATTTGGAACAGCCCGGAACATCAAGCATTAAAGGATTCAGTAGAAAACAATATTCCAATCGAAGGATGTAAAGGATGCTATGCCGCTGAGGCAAAAGGATTTGACAGTCGTCGGTTAGCATCAATAAAACTATACGAAGAATTTCACCAGGACACCAATATTGAATTAGATGGTCCACAAGGTATTGACTACAGTGTTGGAAATCTATGTAATTTAAAATGTGTTATATGCAGGCCGTCAAACAGTTCTCGCTGGATTCCTGACTATCAACAATTATATCCATTGAAACCCGTTGATCAGTTTCAATTTGACAAATACAATCAACTTGAAATCGTTGACTACGATGCTTTGAAGAATATTAAAACTGTGCATTTTCATGGTGGCGGCGAACCATTGATGGCTGATAATCACATTAACTTGTTAAAGCGCATCAACGAAGTTAAAGGATTATCGGATGTTAGAATCTTTTATAACACCAATGGTACGCAGATTGCGAACGAAGAATTATTGGAACTATGGAAACAATGTAAACTTGTCGAACTGTATTTTAGCCTCGATGATGTTGGGCCAAGATTTAATTATCAACGGACCGGAGCCGACTGGAAACAAGTGACTTTAAATTTAAAATGGTTTTTTGAAAACATGCCGCACAATCATATGTTCAAGATAAACTGCACATGGGGTTATATGAATTTATTCTACCTCAACGAATTGTTGGATTGGTACCATGACAATTTTTCCACAAATCGCTACGGCGACCTAACAAATTTTATTTTTCAAAAGGCTCAAGGAGATTATGCGTTAAATCATCTATCAGCTGACACACACAAAATATTAATAAACAAGTTTAAAAATTATCCAGGTCTTGTAGATATTGTAAATTCAATAAAAATTAGCGATCAACCACACGACAAATTTTGGAACAACATAACAGCACTAGACCGAATTAGGAATAGCGACTTTAAATCACTTTGTCCAGAATGGAGTAGATTATTATGATGCTTTGCACAGGTAATCCTGCTCACACTACAGTAGCATCCGCAATTGGACAAAAATTTCCTCAGGCTGAATTTGCCAGTCGCGCCACTGGATACGATTTAAGATTTTGGGATCCGGGTAGCGAGGATTTTTTTCGTAATCAAATCAAAAAGTATAATGTGTTTATTAATAGCTCATTTATATGTGGTGGTGGGCAACTAGCGTTGCTTGAAGCTACCTGGCAAGAATGGACACAAGCCGGAATACCAGGACATATTATAAACATAGGTAGCACGTCTGAATTTCTAGGAGTCACTGATCCTCAGGTTGATGATCATGTTTATGGAATTTACAGTATCCAAAAACGAGCATTACGAGATCGTAGTCTACAGTTAAATAATAAAAAAGGCATAAAAACTTCGCATATCATTGCCGGCGGACTCAACGATGGTAAACCGGAACATGCTAACTGGTTAGATTTAGATCTTGTAGCTCAAACTATTGCATGGATTTTAAACAATCCTGCAGATATACCATTGCTAGCCATACAAAGTAAATAGGTTGACCAGAAAAGTCCTTTATTGTATAATATAGACTTAACCACTAAGGAATCTAATGCAGTATCAAATTGAATGCCGTAGCAAAGGTCGCAAGGCGCTTATTGATTCATTGTTGCGAGTGTTGATTCCTGAACTGCGGCTTACTCGCAGTCGCTTTAATCTACTGATCAGGACTGATCGCGGCTTGGCCCGACGAGATGGCATGCGCGGTGTAGTTGGACCAGATCCAGATAATCCATCATCCATCATCATGCTGTTGGATTCCGCATTGGCTAGCGAGTCATTGATTGACACATTATGTCACGAAATGGTGCATGTTAAACAATTTGCACTGGGTCAAGCACAGATTCGATACCGTGGCGAAAAGCCCACATTCTATTGGTTGGGGCGCAGGATTCGAGCAGATTATTGGGATCAGCCCTGGGAGCAAGAAGCATGGCGCAGAGAACGAGTGCTGGCCAGCAGAATTTACAAGATTCTTGCTGGTTGACCGGAAAAGGCCTTTGTTGTATAATTGTAGTATAAGTTAATAAAAGGATCACAATGAGCACAGCCACTACAGCAAATAAAAAAGAATCTGACAAGTTTAAAAATCTGTTGGGTGTAACTGACCCTAAACTTGATCGCGAAGTGCGCGAAATACTGATAACTGCTCGTGTGGGCTTGTTGCTCCGTGCCAGCTTTTTTGGTAACCTTGCTACTCGTCTCAAGTTAGTCAACGCCGACGAATGGTGTCCTACTGCCGCAACCGACGGTCGCAATTTCTACTACAATACCCGTTTTATTAAAATGCTCAAACCCAAAGAAGTTGAGTTTTTGTTTGGACATGAAGTGTTACATTGTGTTTATGATCACTTTGGACGTAGGGGTGACAGAGACCCGCAACTGTTCAACATTGCCAATGACTTCTGTGTCAATGCTGACTTGAAAAAACACCGTGTTGGCGAGTTTATTACTTCGGTTCCATGCTTGTACGATCCCAAGTATCAAGACATGAGCTCAGAAGAGATCTATGATATCTTGTATGAGAACGCTGAGAAAATTGATATCGGCAGTTTGATTGACAAGATGATCGATGAGCACCTTGATGGTGATGGTGACGATGGTGACAGCGGCTCAGGTGGCTCAGGCAAAGACGGTAAAGAAGGCAAGGGCAAAGGCCGTCCTACCGTGTCGCAAGAAGAGCGTCAAAAGATCCGTGATGAGATTAAAGAAGCAGTGCTAGCGGCCGCGGCCGCAAGTGATGGTGCCGGCAACTTGCCCGCTGGTGTCAAACGCATCATCCAGGACATGACTGCACCCAAGATGAATTGGCGTGAACTTATCCGTATGCAATTAGAGAGCACAATTAAAAGTGACTACACTTGGTTGCGAAGCAGTCGTCGAGGCTGGCACATGGATGCTGTTATGCCCGGCATGAAACTGGATCCCATGATTGATATTGCTATCAGTATTGATGCGTCGGGTTCAATGGGTGAGGCCATCCTAAAAGATGTGCTAGGTGAGGTGGCCGGTATCATGGAACAGTTTCCTAACTATCGCATCCATGTGATATCGTTTGATACCGAAGTGTATAACCCACAACAGTTTGATAGTGACAATTTGGAAGATATCACCGAGTATGAAGTCATGGGTGGTGGCGGTACTGACTTTGATTGTGTGTTTAACTATTTCAAAGCCAACGAAATTGAACCCAAGCGTCACATCATGTTTACAGACGGATACCCCTGTGGTAGTTGGGGTGACGAACAATATTGCGATACAGTTTTTATCATGCACGGTACCACAACAATTGTTCCACCGTTCGGTCAGTATGCATACTATGAAGAAGAAAAGAGTCACTAATGTCGCAAGAAGTAAACAGTTTTGATCTATTGTTGGTTGTAGACGATCTATTAAAAAAAGGTGTTGCTGACTACACTATTCGCCCTGGGCGAGATTGTGTTTGGGTCAGTTATGGTCGCGTCAACTGCTATTATATTATACACAATGGCCGTATAGTTGACGTTCAGTTTGATTAAGAAAGAGTGTATGGAATTTTTACCAGTATTAGAATTGATTGATAGACTTTGTATTGCCAGAGTCAAACACGCCCGCACTCAGGGTGCAAACCAAGTTGAGTTAGATTGGTACGAAGACAAGTATCAGCAACTGCCGCAGAGCCCCGAACTGGATGCAGACATTCAGGCCATGACTGATATCCATCATGCCATTTGGGATTTGGAATGGCAGTTGAAATCTGGAGTAGAACAGATGTTGAGTCTACAAGAAATTGGCCGTAGAGCTATTGCAATTCGTGATCACAACAACAAACGGATCGCTTACAAGAACTCTATTGCCACAATCTTAGGCCACCCAGTAAAGGAAATCAAACAAGATCACCTAGCAGATGGGACCATCAAATGACTTGTAAAACTCATCCAGACGCACCACATGGGTTTATGAGAGATGCTTCTCATTCAGCCGGAGAATATGTGTGCGAGTGTGCATTTTGGGAAGAACCTGTAGATGAAAGCAAATATATGATTACTGTAAAAGAATTTTTTGAAACATTTGGTTACCGCATTACCGAAGGTAGCGACTACGGGTGGACCTGTTACGGCCCTGACAGTTACTCGCTGAGCTACTGGAATGGCATTCACGGTGCGGGTGGTTTTGCTGGCAGCGTGGTATTTGATACTCGGACACAAACTGTGTATGAGGCGGAAGTGTGTGATTACACCCGTGATCGTGCTTATCGTTTGATTAATCCTTCATACCTTGAAGCGCATCGCAAAGAAGCCAAGCAACTCAATGTCAACATGAACCAAGCCTGGGACGATGTGAATTTTGTTGATCTTGATGTCAAAGAAGATTGGTTAGAAAAGGCTCAGGCCATTGTGGCTGGCAAAGACTATGATGATCGTGTTCAAATGCCGTTGAATCTGGACAATGAGTTGCTGTTTGATTTGATGAAACGAGCACATGAACAGGACATCACGCTGAATCAAATGATTGAACAGGTTCTTAAAGCCGCAATTGAACAGCATGAGAAAAATGGTTGAGTGGTTGGTGATTGTTGGTATGTTCGTAGCCTTATACATCAACTGGACTGACTTTCCTCGACAGCGACAAATTGTAAGAGGACCGCTGATTAAACTTGAAGTTAACAAATGAAATACTGTGTAAAAACACGTGATGGAGAGATATTGCCTGTGTTTCATGGACAGAAGTTTCAAGAAGTACCTAACCAATTTGGCGAAGTGCATTACTTGGTTCTTACCAAGCGGGACAAAGATCAAGCTCACTTGATGTATAAGTTTGTTGGTCCTAACCATCATTATACTATGTTATGTAATGAACACGGAGAACCAGTGGAGGTCGAAAATGATTAAAGGCTTTGAACATGTAGGTGACAAGCACCGGTGTAATGTATGTGCTTGTGAGTTTACCGAAGACGAAGGTGGTGTGTTAGGTTACTTTGGTATCCTGCCTGTGGCTTTTTGTCCTACCTGTTATAGCAGCATGGTTGATATGGTCTCACAAGATTTAGACATTGGAGTTGCGGAATGAGTGGTTGGAACACAATCGAAAGAATTCGACGCATCGAAAAGCAAATCGATGCACTTGGTTTTAAGTTTAGCAAAAGTAACACCGCTTATAGCGATCACAGTACCGTGAGTCTTGTTCCAAAGGATGTTGATAGTTTGCCAATTTACAGTCGCGATGCTGAACTGTTTGTTGGTAGTTTGGAAGGGTTGGAAACTTGGCTACACGGTGCAGAATGGGCTCGCAACTACGACATGATGTTAAAGTTAGGTGATGATAAAAAACGTGCCGACGCAGAACAAAAAGAACGCAATCGCCAATTGATGCAGACCATTAAAACAGGTAAGCGTGTAGAAGGAACAATACGATGAACGAACAAATTAGGCGACTTATGGAACAGGCTGTTATATCAATTGACGGACAAACTTTTGATAAGACTTTTATACCAGATGCTTTTACAGAAAAGTTCGCTGAGTTGCTCATACGTGAGTGTGCCGCAGAGGCTGATAAACAAACCATCTACTGTAGAGGTATTCCTTGGGGTCGATGGATTCGAGAACATTTTGGAGTTGAATAATGTACCAATTAATCTTTACATTTTTGGTTGTGACCAAGGCCGGGCTTCCAGGCTTTAACATAGAACACATCAGTCAATTTCGTGAAATAGAGGACTGCGAAAAGACCAAAACCGCCATGGTTGCATACATGGACAAGTTGGTTCGAGAGAACAAAATGTTTCCCGGTGTATTCGAATGTCAAAAGGTACAGCGATGAACAAACAGATAGAACAATTTGCACTTGAATGCGGCGCTTGGCATCAGGTGTATGGCCATAGAATGTTTATGATTGACGAGCACTTTGATATAGAAAAGTTCGCCCGGTTGATTGTGCAGGAATGCTTAGACCAATTACATGTCAATGATACAGATGAAGATTATGACAAAGGTGCTTACTGGTCCAGAGAACAGATTAAGAACCATTTCGGGGTTGAACTATGAACGAAATACTATTAGTAGCCATACTGACTTTGCCCAATACCGGACATGTGGTATATGAAGTGTCGGGTGTTTACGCTACCCGACAGGCATGTGAAACAGCCCGGCGTGAACAACAACGAATTCCACAAACAGTTCGAACTGGTTACATGTGCTTGCCCAGAGACCGAGTATAAACGTTAATACAGTATCAGTTTAGCCGAAACACCCCAAAACGGGGTGTTTTTGTTTGTGAAAATAAATCAACAACACATATCGGTGTTAAATATCTATATGGAAAATAACACAATTACAATCTCTGATCTTGATACCATCAAGAACATTATCAATTTGGCCTCCACACGTGGTGCATTCCGTGCTGAAGAACTCAGTATGGTAGGCACTGTGTATGACAAACTCACAGAATTTTTACAAGCAGTAATCGAACAGGCGAAAGCCCAAGAAGCAACCAACGCTGTAGCCGGCGAAACTCAAGGAGAATAAAATGGCATTTATGAAACACGTAGGAAAACATGGAGACCGTAAAGTCTGCATCCTGTTCCGTCAGGTACCGGGCGAAGATCACATGTGCTTGTGCATTTATCCAGAGGTTCTGCCAGCACACTGGCAAGACTCAATTCAACGAGCATTGGAAAGCGAAGTGGCACAGCAAAGCGAAGAATTAGCTGATGCACTGCATCGCAGTTTCTTGCCAGATGGTCGACCAGTATTGGAAACACTACATCAAGAACGCATGATCAAGAAACTTCGTACCAGTGATGTTATTGTTACTCCAACCAACGAAGCCAAAATTCGTTTGGACGAACTCAACAAGATGTTGAACGAAATGAAACAAGGCGAGGCTGCTATCAAGAAGATGGCCGAGAACGATGCCAGTCGTGGCATGGTTGCGCCCGAAGTCAAACGCAAAGCTGAAGCTGAATACAAAGCCGCACAGGTTACCAAAGCCGATGCCGCTTATGTTGCACCGCCTACACTCAAAGCCGGTCAAGATGGTGCCCTAAGTGATCGTGACATTGCAGCCAACATGTTGGCACAGGCCAAGGCCATGGAAGTCAATGCCCGTGCAATGGTTGCTGAAGCTGCCCGTATGAAAAAGGATGCAGAACGTATGGATCCCACTGTCACAGCTCGAGCCACTGCAACTGCTCCTGCAACTGAGTCTTTTGAAGCACCCAAGCGCCGCACCCGTGGTCCTAACAAACCAAAGACTGTGACGGCAGATGCAACACCATGATGATTTCATAAGCCAATGGGAACTGATTCTTGCCGACGTAAACAAAACTGATGTACCGTTAGAGTGCATTAAAAAAGTTGTAATCAAGCTGGCCGGCGGCAAGCAAAAAACCATTAACGTGCATACTCTGCTGAAACAAGGTCTTGATCTAGAAGAAGTTGAAACCATGCTCACCCGATACTTTGGTGAGAATGATCATCAAATTCGAGATGTAGACTTTGTAATAGATGTATCAGCTGTGGCTAACCTTGTTCAACCCGAAACTGATAAATTACTTGGAAAACTCTAATCAATTAAACATACCCGAGCAGGAGTTACACCGACATGTTGGCGCACATTCTAATAAAAAATGGGCCCAACTCTGTGTTAAATCAGTAGGGCAAGATCGAATCTTTGACAAGACCAAATGGAATTGGCCCATCGATGTTGAATCAGTTAATGCAGAATTAAAAAAAGGTCCACTGGTTGTATTGATGGCACAGGATCCTTTCAACAATCACGAAGCAGATACAGTTGATCAATTATCAACGATAACCAATGACTTTGTGGTATTGTCAGGCAATGCTAGGTATTTTTTAGATCCAAAAAAACACATTTGTTATATGCCTTATTGGTATTTGACACAAAAATTAAAGTCCGCTCCTATACAAATAACCGGCAGTCCAAGGCCTTATACCTTGTCCTCGTTAAATGGTAAATCTAAATATCATCGTATTGAAAACTTTGTCAAGTTAAGAGAAAAATCATATTTTAAACAACTTCTATTTGGCATGCACAACAATTTTGATATTGCACAATGTAAACTAGAAACACAAATAGAATTCTGGAACAGTGACATTATTGATCAATTTGAATCGTTATTAGATTCTTCTGAATTACAACAAGGATACATAAATGATCATTCAACTGTTCATCCAGCATACACTGATGCCTATATCAATTATGTAACAGAAACATCTATTAGAACCACAGAAATTTTTTGCAGTGAAAAAACATGGAAACCTTTTATATCTGGACAGTTTGGTATTTGGTTATCAAATCCAGGACATGTAGAGTTTTTAAGAGCCATTGGATTGGATGTGTTTGATGATGTATTTGCAGATCATGCATATGATCGCGAACCTAATTTGAATCAAAGAATAGATCAGATTCATATGTTGATTGACAGCATTATGACAACAGATTTAACCTCAGCGTATCAAGATACCCTAGCAAGAAGACAGGCCAATGTAGATCTGTTTTACAGCGATGATTTTGAAAATTTATTAACAGCACAATGTGAGGATTATCAATTATGAAAGCAACACTAGTTTCGTCGAGCCAACCTAGCGCAGAATTAGCAGCCCAGGGCATTGTCAATGCTCAAGAGTTGGTTGCTTACTGCGCTAGGGTTAGCAACCCTGGCAATCAAACCAACACCGACACTAGCGAAAAGCTGATTCGTTACCTTATCAAACATGCTCATTGGAGCCCACTGGAAATGGTATCGGCCTGTTTGGAAATTGAAACCACAAGAGATATTGCCCGCCAGATCCTACGCCATCGTAGTTTTTCATTCCAAGAGTTTAGCCAGCGGTATGCTGTGGCCGATCTTGGATTTGAATTCAAAGAAACTCGCTTGCAGGATACCAAGAACAGACAAAACAGTCTAGCCACTGATGATCCCGAATTGGACCGATGGTGGCAAGCACAACAAGGATTTGTGTCTACTCATATAAATATGATATACAACAAGGCCATTGAGCTAGGCATTGCCAAAGAACAAGCTAGAGCTATCTTACCCGAAGGCATCACTACCAGTAGACTGTATATGCAAGGTACACTACGCAGTTGGCTACACTATATCGAACTTCGATCTGGGCCAGAAACACAAAAAGAACATAGACTAGTAGCTCATGCCTGCGCGGCTGCATTAGAAAGTATCTTCCCAATGGTTACCGAATTTGTTGCAAACAATCAATAAACCTGTTATACTACTAGTATGATATTCAACCATATACGTAAACTCAAAGAAGATGGTAAGAAGATTGGCATTACATTTTCTACCTTCGACATGCTTCATGCTGGACATATTGCCATGCTGGCCGAAGCCAAGAATCATTGCGATTATTTAATTTGCGGTTTACAAACAGATCCTACTATTGATCGACCAGACACTAAGAACAAACCTGTTCAAAGTATTGTAGAACGTCAAATACAACTGGCAGCTTGCCGTTATGTAGATGAAGTAGTGGTTTATCAAACAGAACAAGATCTAGTAGACTTGTTGTTAATACTTCCTTTAGACATACGAGTGCTAGGGGTTGAATATCAACACCAAAACTTCTCTGGCTATGAGGAATGTGGAATGCGTAACATTGAACTGGTGTTTAATGGACGCGATCATAGTTTCAGTTCTAGCAGTCTACGCAAACGTGTGGTAGAAGCAGAAACTGTCAAGCTACTTAAACAATAGCATGAGTTCGAATCGACCTGCCGAGGATAATAAGTTATTCAAACCAACAGAATACAAAATTGTCAACGACCGGGTAGTTAAATTTACAGACGTAAAAGTTCACGAATTCAATATGGGAGATGTAGAAGATCCAGACTTATACGCAGCACAACCCTTATACGAATGGCAACAAAGCGAGCAGGGTAAATGGATAATGGAACATGCAGTCGAAACGCCGTTTTGGCACCGCACAACTGATCCGTATACTTACGGATACAAATACTACGTCATTGCTCGTTTAAAAGAGCAAGATCAAACATATTGGACATTAAAATGGCAAAAATCTTAGTAACCGGAGGCCTTGGTCTCATTGGACACAACATTGTTCAGCGTCTTGAAGCGCAAGGACACGAAGTCGCTATAACAGATATAAAGACCAACTATGGACTGGTTCCGCAAGAGGAACTAGATTACTTGTTAGCGGAACGACGTAAAAAAATTCAAACAGATCGCATACACGCAGTTGATATTGCGGATCGAGACGGTATTGATTGGTTAGTCACACACTACAAGCCAGATACTATACTACATTTGGCCAGTTTCCCTCGACAAAAAGTAGTCAATGTAAACCCACAGGTTGGCAGTAGAACAATGAGCGAAGGCCTACTTAACCTACTCGAAGCCGCAAAGAAACACACAGTAGGCAAATTTGTCTACATCAGTAGTAGTATGGTGTATGGTGACTTTGATAATGATGTTACCGAAGATGCCGTATGTCGTCCACAAGGTCAATATGGTATTATGAAACTGGCTGGAGAATGGTTGGTCAAGGACTATGCCCGGCGCACAGGCATGAGCTATATGATCATCCGGCCCAGTGCTGTTTACGGTCCGCTGGATGTGGAAGATCGTGTTATTAGCAAATTCATTCTTACCGCTATGCGTGGCGGCACAATCAAAGTAAACGGTGCAAACGAAACCCTGGACTTTACCTACGTTGATGATGCTGCAGATGGCATTGTTGCGGCCACTGTAAGTGAACATAAGAACAAAACATATAACATTACCAAGAGCCATTCCAAGACCCTGTTAGAAGCCGCCCGATTAGCTGTGGCGATCGTAGGCCAAGGTACAATAGAAGTGCGTGACAAGGATGCAGACTTTCCTAGTCGCGGAGCATTAAATATCAACGCAGCAAGACAAGACCTAGGATTTGATCCTAAAATTGACATAGACGAAGGATTTCAAATATACTATGAATGGCTTAAAGATAGCGTTTACTGGTCTCAAAAAGCAGTATAACACTCTCCGCACAGAGATACTAGATGTTACCGATGAGGTCCTGCGTAGCGGACAACTCATGCAGGGAAATTATACTGCTGAGTTTGAAAGTTGGTTAGCTAAAAAGAATCACAGCAGTTATGCCATAACTTGCCATTCGGGTAGTCAAGCACTGGAAATAATTGCTGAGTTTTATCGCACACAATCCAGTGTAAACCCACCCAGAGTAGTTGTTCCGTCAATGACCTATGTGGCCACTGCCAATGCGTTTGTCCGTGCTGGTTGGGATTTATATATTGCAGATACTGACAGTCACGGCTTGTTAGATAAATCTAAGATTCCGCAAGACCTAAGTGTGCAGGCCACTGTGTTAGTCGGACTGTATGGAGCGGCAGTTAATGCTGATCGCTTTTGGGCTACAGATTTAATAATTGAAGATGGCGCACAACACTGGTTAAGCAACAAGTGTGCTCGAATCGGCAATGCTACTGCTATAAGTTTTGATCCAATGAAAAATCTCAATGCTTACGGCAATAGTGGTGCTGTGGTAACAGATGACCAAGAACTAGCATGGTTTGCACGAGAGTGGATCAATAATGGCAAACCTAAGCACTCCACGATCGGAACCAATAGTCGCATGAGTGAAACAGAATCAGCACAAATGTTGGTTAAAACACGTTACATAGATGAGTGGCAACTGCGGCGCAAGACTATTGTGTCTTATTGGCTAGAACGTTTAAAGAAATCCGGTATTAGAACCCTAATCAATGGCAGCAACTTTGATACACACTGTTATCACAAGTTTGTAATTGACGTAGACAATCGCGACATATTAGCACGTAACTTGGCCATTCAAGGTATCGAGACTCGAGTTCATTATAAGGAACCTCTGCACGAATTGCCTGCCTATGCAGATTATGTCGGGCCCGATATATTAAGTTCAGCTAGTGCCCTGGCACGTAGAGTATTGAGTTTGCCTATCTATCCCGAGCTAACGGATCTAGAAGTTGAATACGTCATTGATGCTGTGTTAGATTTCGCTTCAACAAAGCATAACTAGCCAGCCAAGCCCAATCGTAGCTCTTCCGAAGCTCAACAAAATCCCCCGCAACTGCATCGTAATACTCAAGAGCATCTTGGGCTCCTATACTGCTCCACTGAGCATTGGCTCCTTCGCCATTGGAGCACCAACGATTGAGACGGTATTGACTTTCAACGTCATCGCTGCCTTTTAACTTTAATACTTCACGGAATGCTGTGCGCCAGGCCATCCAAGGTGTATCGGCGTATTCAGCTGTGCCACTCAAGATAGGAACTACTTCGTGTGCGCTATCCAA
>Ga0214919_10006128_pt1 | contig 16661 bp, 13 predicted proteins | sample LL1503_MetaG_FD_177994 | JGI IMG/M metagenome (GOLD analysis project Ga0214919, IMG submission 177994) | Freshwater microbial communities from Lake Lanier, Atlanta, Georgia, United States - LL-1503 | ecosystem: Environmental > Aquatic > Freshwater > Lake | place: USA: Georgia | collected... | reverse complement strand
CCGCAATGTGCACCGGTATGCACGCCTTAGTGAGCGATGTGCGAACGGCTTCCATGCTGGCAACGGTCATGTTTCCGCTGTTGGCATCAACATCCGCGAAGACGGGCTTGGCGCCTGCAAGCACCGCGCACATGGCGCTTGCAACATAACTGCGTGGGCTCACAATCACTTCATCGCCCGCACCAATGTTCAGCACTCGAAGCGCGGTATTTAATGTGAGAGATCCGTTTGCCATTGCAAGCGAGTGCATGCCGCCGTGATAATCGCTCCACGCGCGCTCAAACAATTTGCATTGATCGCCCGTCCAATAGTTCACGCGGCCAGAGCGCAACACTGCGTCAACGGCAGCGATTTCATCTGCTTCAAAGATGGGCCAGGGGGGGAGTGCGGTTGGTTGTGGATGCTTTACCAAGGGTCAAGTTCTCGCAGTGGCTTGGCGGGATTGCCGACGACGAGTGTATTGGCTGGAACGTCTTTTAAAACGATGGAGCCCATGCCGACGCCGCAACCATTGCCTAGCGCTAGTCCTTGGCGAATTGCAGCCGAAGTTCCAATATCAACGCCTTGGTTAGCGGTGAGATTCCCAGATATAGAAGCAAGCGGAGCAATGGATGTGTAATCACCAAGAGCGCAGTCATGACCAAGTGCCACCAGACGGTTGATACTGACGAAATTCCCAATGGAGATATTCACTGTCATTTCAACGCCACCAAAAATCATTACTCCGTGGCCGATTTTCACTGAAGTATGAATAGAGACATTCGGATGGATTACGCGTACCCAGTTTGGCCTGCCAAGAATCTCCATAGTTTCCACAACATTTCGCCGAATTCGTGGATCGTTAATCCCAACAACAAATTCGCAGTCCTTCCATCGGGTCCAATCGGAAACCTTCCCAATGATTGGCCATCCCTCAGGGGTGGAGCCACTGCGACCATCATCAAGAAATCCAAGAAAGTCTTTGGCGCCATGGTTGAGTAAATAGGTGTGCGCAACTTCACGACCGTGACCGCTTGCCCCAATAATGACAAGAGCCCTTGTAGTCACTTTGCTGCCCCACGAAATGGCGGCATCGTCGCGTGACCATCCGCAGCAATGTGCCGGCGCGCCACCACTTGCCACACGGTCATGCACAGAATCTTCAAGTCAAGGAAAAAATTTTGGTGGTCCACGTAACACACATCAAGTTCAAATTTTTCTTCCCACGAGATAGCGTTGCGTCCATTCACTTGCGCCCAACCAGTGATCCCAGGTTTCACTTCATGTCTTCGCATCTGGTGAGCAGTGTAAAGCGGCAGGTACTCCGGCAACAGTGGGCGCGGGCCGACAAGAGACATGTCGCCGCACAGTACGTTCCACAGAGTGGGGAGTTCGTCCAGGCTGGTTGAGCGCAGGAAACGACCAAGACTCGTCAGGCGCACGGCGTCGGTGGCAAGCAAATCCTCACTCGCGCGCGGGGTGCGCATGGTGCGAAACTTTCGCAGCATGAAAAGTTTTCCGTGCAGGCCTGGGCGCGTTTGGCAGAAGAGAATGGGGGAGCCGAGGCGCAGGCGAACTGTGATGGCGACGACAGCAAATAGCGGGAGCAGAATTATGAGGCCCAGAAGTGATGTAAGGATGTCGCGGAGGCGGGTCAAACTGAAATTCAACCTCGCACAGAGTTTAATAGTGTGGCGCCATGGCGCGGTTGACTTAGAAAATTTTGCTTGCGACTTCCTCGATCGACTCCGTGTGACCTACTTATTGTCGGTCCATCATTCCGTGATTTCGCCATTGGTTACCTCCATCGGTTAGATTCCGTTACTGCATCGATAAAAACGGATTCTAATTGGCGCGCAAGCATATCGCGATTGAATTGCGATTTCGCTAGCGCAAGTGCCGCGCGCCCGCACTGCTCAAGTCGTGATTTATCGCAGACGAGAGCACGCAACTGTGATGCGGCAAGCGGAATGTCACTGGGCGACAACGCTACGCCTATCTGATGCGTATTTATCAGGTCAGCCTGCCACCCGCCATAGTTGATGGCGATTGGTCGTCCAGCGGCAAGCCCATCAAAAAACTTATTGGCAGAATTGGCATGAAGTGCAGCGTTGTCAATAAAGACAGAGAGGACGATGCTCGCGGCGGCAAAGATGTGTGGGACGTCCTGTTTTCTGCAGGGGGGCAAGAGGAAGAAATTCTCTCCAAGGACACCTGCTCTTCGCGCTTCTGCTTCGATGAGGGCGTGTTCTGCACCATCGCCAACAACCACAATGCAGATATTACTTCCGGCAAGTAAGCAATCATGTGCAATCTTGACTAGGTAGCGAACTCCATTCGCTAGTCCAAGTGTTCCGGCGTAGACCGCCAATGGGCGTCCGTCAAGCTTGGGATGCGCCTGTAGAAAATGTCTCGGATCAGCGTGCATTGGGTTAAAGAGCTCAAGATCACAGCCGTTTGGTATCACGGTCACGCGTGCGCCATCGCCACCGTTGCGGACGATCCCATCTCGCATACCTGGCGAGAGAGCCACAATTCGGCTTGCATATCGATACGCAACTCTCTCGAGTCCCGTGGCAGCGATCCGTAGAAGTGGGTTCTTCAACGCACCAAGCGCAATTGGAAGATCAGGCCATACATCTCTCACCTCTAGCACCATTGGAACTCTTCGTCGATGGGATGTAAAGATTCCTGGAATCGCAATTGTGAGTGGGGTTGATGTCGCAAAAACGATGTCGGCGGAAATCCCGCTCGCGACGCGAGAAGAGCGAGCAGCAAATTCCAAAAATGATCGAATTCGAGCTGGATAACTCATGTGGTTTGAATACGGGACTGGCAGCCATGACACTCGAATTCCTGACTCGATTGTCTCGAAGTCGGATTTTTTCCCGTCGGCTGCTTGCCATGAGGTCACGACATGAACATCATGTCCCCATTCCACTAAGCGCCGAGCCATTTCAAATGACCTCGTTCCTCCAGACATGGAAGGTGTCTTAAAGTATTGGTGCAAGTAAATGATCCGCATTGATTGATCCAGAAGAAATCGTACATGAGGCTACTGCAGCCTTGTAACAAGTTATTCGTGTCGATGCTCGGGAAAGCACTGGCTAGGTGGCGACAGAGCGCCATTTGAATTCGTCTTACAAGAATCGCTGCCTGCGACTGTTCTAGATGTTTGGAAACGCAGCATTGTTGGTTGAAGTACCGCCAGCTCCATCATGCGCGGATCTTCGCAAACGCATCGAATATTTTACAGCAACGAGTGGTGTAAAGTGTTTATGTCGGTAAAAAACATCAGACTTAACAGCACGGAATTGAGACTTTTGAGCAGGCCGCGCGCCGATCTTGAAATGGTTGAAGTTTGGCGCCAACTTCAATAGATACGGACTTCATGTAGTCGTCTCAGTCTCGAACCGTTTCAGCTTTTTGAAAAGGACTGGTTAAGATACCTTGTATGGTCACTCAACTTGGAAAGGTCTGGTTAGCCCACCATAGATTTTCCAACGTTTTAATCTCGTTGATTATTAGTGGCGTAATAATGACCTCGGCAGAGGGCCGTGAACAACATTGGGTTGGCCTCACGTACGCCCTCTGCGGGTTCTTGTCTTTTTTCGCAGTTTGTAATTTGAAATGTCGGGTTCTTAGTTCAAGCGCATTTGTCGTGTTTGCATTGATTTTCATTGGGAATGTTTTCTCGCACTTCTTCAGCGAACCAATTTCATGGCTCAAGGTGTTGCATCCGCTTTTTTGGGGATTTGTTGCTGCAGCTTTGGCCGGCATTTTTTCTTGCAGGCCATCTATTGCCGTTTGCACTGCGTGGCTACTACTTATCGCGCCTGCAGCACTATTCGTGTTTAACAGTTGTTCGGATGTCCAGTTTGGCATCGAGCAGGCAAGCGATTTCCGTGGAGGCCAGAGATTCATGGGATTTTCTAGCGAGCCAGCCCACCTTGCTCAATCCATAGCAATCGCGTGGGGCTGTCTTATGTATTGTGAGTCGATCAGGATTGGTTCTTGGATAGCTGGCTTCGCCATAGGGGTAGTGTTGTTGGTTGCATCGAAGAGTTTGACGGCGGTTCCGTTGATCCTTCTGGGATGTTTTCTTGCGTTGTACGTGTCATGGGCTGCCAAGCGACGTCTTCAATCTGCAATTTTCTTGCTTGTACTTCTTCTCGGTTGCGTCTGGATGATTGCCGGAAGTGACTTTGCAATCAAGGATAGAATCATGCAATTGAGTCGAAACGTAGTCGATGGGTCTTCATCTGATCAAAGTGCCTTTTCAAGAATAGGGGCGACTCTCGATTGCTTCTGGGATTGGGTTCAGGGAAATCCCTGGGTTCCAGCAGGAACGCCAAAGGTTGATGAACTCGGTGCCAGTTATTCTCCCAGCGGAAACATGCACTTTGGACCGCTTGTTATCGCAGTTGCTTGTGGAGTTCCAGGATTGCTAATCTTTCTCTGGATGTGCGTAGCTGGGATTAGTGCGGATTGGAAGATTGGAGTTTGTCTTGTCGCGGCGTTCATGTTGAGTGGTCGAGTCGTTACACCAGAGGGTGCTGTGGTGCTTGGATTACTTCAGTCATTGGGTTGGCGAACGTATATCTCGCGACGGAGCTCGGAATTTGCTGGTTTACAGAGGATATACATAAGTGAAAATATGACATGCCCATAACGCCGACCCTATACGCAAAACCAGCCTTCATAACCCGAGACAATATCTGTAACCAGCTGACTTATGCAGCATTGATACAGAGCGGAATAACTGTTCGTGACTGGACGCCATCATGTGCGCATTGTCCTCGAGGGATTGGACTGCATCTCCACTGGCCTGAGGGTTTACTGAGGGGGAAAGCAGCGAGTGTTCCGCTCAAGCTTGCAGCATTCGGACTCTATCTTGACTTTTTAAAAGCACGAGGCAGGCGACTCATTTGGACTGCGCACAATGTCGAGCCCCATTCCGATTACCCGTTAGAAATGGTGCGTCGTTTTTGGGCAACACTACTGCCGAGACTTGATGGGATCATTGCTCCATCACGAACCGCTCTCACGCAAGTGCAAGAATTATTGAGTAGTAATCAAGCGAGCCCTCGAGTGGTATTCGCGCCGTTTGGGGGATACCCACTTGCACGCGGTGCCTCGACAGATCGAGCTTTGAATAGGGTGAAGTATGGACTGCCGCCGAATGCTCGGATCGGTTGCATGATCGGCCGGCTGGTTGGATACAGGCAGTTAGTGAGTACGGCTGAGACATTCGTGCGTGCCAATGTTGAGGGTGTGATGTTGCTGATTGCAGGTTCGCCAACTTGTGTTGAGACGACAGCGAGGCTTGCCGTTATTGCGAGACAGTACCCGCAAGTGAAACTTTTCGACCGAACTCTTCTGCAGCAGGAATTCGATGAACTATTGGTCGCGAGCGATGTCGCGCTGTTTCCGTATCACAAAATCACGAATAGCGGCGCCGTTCTCCACGCCTTGAGTCGAAATGTTGCGTGTATCACTTCAGAGTTGCCGTTGTTTCGCGAGCTTGCCTTAGAATTTGGTTCTGATCGGGTAAATATGATCAGCAAATCTTTTCGATGGTGGGAGCATCAGACTGCCCTGGTTGATGCCTTGAGGGTTGTTGAAAGTACGTGGATTACTTCGCGTTGGGAGACTCACGCAGAAGCAATTCGAAGTCTGTTGATTCAATAAAAGTTCCTCTCGACAAATCAGTGAGACGTCTTGAATTCATATAGCAATCATTCCCCGAATCCGTTGCTCACGATCGTCACTATAGTTTTGAATGACCCGATCGGGCTTCGGCGTACTCGAAGCAGTCTGCAAGCGCAATCTGAACGCAACTTCCAGTGGATCGTTGTCGATGGAGGTTCGGCTCCACCAACCAAGGACGTGTTAGAAAAAATCGATACAGGAGGTGAGGCGTTAATATTCCGTGAGGTGGACAAAGGGCCGTACGATGGAATGAATAAAGGTGCAAAGGAAGCTGTTTCTGATTGGATCCTCTTCCTGAATTCAGGGGATGAACTTTGTGATTCAAATACAATTTTACAAATCAGACCATTCCTGTCGGATCCCGATACTTCAATTTTGTATGGGAACTACGAACGTATCGCATTGGATGGCAACGCGACTATTAAGCCTGCTCGAGAGTTAAGTGTTCTTCGCTATTCGATGCCATTTTGCCATCAATCGGTTTTGACGCGACGGCAGACGGTATGGTCTCGACCTTTCGAACAGTCGATCGCTGCTGACTGGCGATTTTTCAACGATTGTTTTTACGGTGGCGTGCGTTTTCGGAAAGCAGAACTTTGCATCGCGCGGTTTCATGCAGGCGGAATGAGTGGCAAGTACTGGATCGCATCTTGGCTCGATCGAGTCCGGCATCTCAAGGCGAGAGACAGGTTGTCGGTTGCGATTGCGCTGTTTCTTGCTTTGAACCTTTGCAAGCACTTGTGCAGTCAGGCAAGCGGGATCGTAAAAACTACTTTAAATGGAATCTGGATCAAGGCTCAGGGAGTCGTCGACGCCAATCGCTCGTAAGAGCGTCGAAAAGATAGGATTGAAATCGATGAAGTCGAAACCGGCATGATGCACGCAGGTGACAAGCGTTGGCGATTTGAATTTTCTATAGTTCGCACATCAAGAGTAAGTGGTGGATAGATTGCTTACGAAAGTTATGTGCACGCACTACTTATAATCATGAAACATAAACAGATAACTATTTCCTGTCCGGATTGTGGATGTGTTGTCAATGCTATTGGGCCAATCGCCTCAACGAATGTGTTTGCTGGGCAAAAACTTAAGCGTTCGTTGGATGGTGGCTGGCTATACCAGTGTAAACAGTGCCACTTAGGATTTAGGTGGCCTCGACTCGCTAAAAGCGAACTCGATGTGCTTTATCAGAATGGCGCAGACGAAACATGGACCTCAACAGATCAGTCTCGGCAAGACTGGCTGATTGGACGGAAGCGGGTTTGCCAATTGATCGAACCGAAAGGAACTGTTTTAGACATTGGTTGCTTTGATGGCGGGTTTTTAGAAGGTCTCACCGGTCTATATGCGTGTTCAGGGATCGAAATTCATCCTCAGGCTCGAAGGCGGGCAGCAGATAAAGGAATATCAATTATTGGCGCAAATTTTTCAGAGGTCAACGGCCAATTTGATTGCGCCACATCCTTTGATGTGGTCGAGCATGTGGAATATCCGGCAATTTTTCTGGCGCAGTGCCTCGGCGCTGTTCGAAAGGGAGGCTATCTAGTGATTTCCTCAGGAAACATGAATTACATTACCTTTCGATTTTCGGGCAGTGGCTATCGGTATTGCACTATTTCAGAGCACATTTCATTTATTAGTCCCGCATGGCTTTTAGGACAGCAAGCCGCTGCTGGATTTGAAATCAAAGAAATAATTACTTTTTCACACTCGTCGTCAAGGTTTCTGTTGAGTGTGCGATTCAAAGAATTGGTCGCAAATGTACTGTATCGGATACATCCCTCGCTTCTTTGCGCGCTTCGAAAAATTGGGTTCGGAAGTAGGGAGTTAGCGAAATCTCCCATATCGACAAATCATCCACCTTGTTGGGGGACGGCGCGTGATCATTTTGTAGCGGTGATCCAGAAACAATAGCACTGTTGTCGCATCAGCTATCTCTTGGCCAGTTGCGTATCGCAGTCGCACTTTAAATAGTAGGTTCAGATTCGACCAATCGAGCGTGCGCAGCAAGTTGAGCCAGTTTGTATGGTGCGAATGTGTCGAACGTCTTTAAACTTCACCGATTTATTGTTTGTCATTTGGGCGAAACATAAAGTATTACATGTGTCGGCGTTTTAGTTTTGATCGCTCGCAATGAACAACAATCAGCGGTGATCGTTGTCGGCGTTGTTGACGTCTTCGTGCTGCTTTATGAATTTCTTCTCGCCTAACATTTCGCCAGTATTTTAGCCCGCTTGGTAAGCGAAGACGTGCACTGCGTTCTGGCTGTATCGGCGCCGCAACGCTTGGTGGCGTTGTGACCCTTTTCTCTCTTCCTAAGGTGTTCGATGTCGAACGATTTCTGGTTGAGGAGACTTAACCTTCTCGATCTTCGTGTTCATTGATTTACCCAACGAATTTGGGCGCTTCAGGAATCCGTGTGGGTTGATGCGGTTTGAGGGTGCAAATCAAGTCCGCCCAAGTGGAACATGATCGCGTTGCGGAAGCGCTGCTGGTTGCGATAGCCGCAAGCCTGCGACTTGATCTTCTGGATCTTCGCGTTCATCGATTCACCAAGAGCATTGGTCGTTTTCAACACGATCGCGTTGATGATTCCGTCGAGCGCCCGGCATTCACCGCATCGCCAAGATGCTTCGCGATGTGAGAGCGATCAAACGCGATCTTCGCGTTGGGCAAATGGCGCGTCACCGCGTTGATGTACGCCGGCCACATGTCCATCACTGCAATCATTGTGGAATTCGCGATGTTTGTCACGACCGTCACATACTCGTGCCTCTTCTGGAATGACGTCTCGTCAACGCCGATGCGCGTTGGCGAACACGTTTCGCGGCGCGCGAGTCCACGCGCAATAGCACGCGACATGATGCCATCGACTTCGTCCCAGCTCAGTTTCATGCGCCGCGCGACAGCCGAGAAATTCGCCTCCTTCAACCATTCAATCACCACGCGCTCGAAGAGCGCTGTGAATCGCGAACTGTCCTGCGCCCACGGCGTTTCCAATTGGACGACGCCATGTTCCTGACATTGAACGCGCGGAATGCTCGCGACAAGAAGCGTCTTGTATTGACAACTATCCAGGTGGCGCCACGTGCGCACTCGCGAGTCATAGCCGGCGCACGACTTGCCGCACTTCGGACAGCACGGCTCGCCGCGAAACTCGATCGCCACGCTGACGGTCATTTTCGAATCGTCAAGTTGCACATCCGTCATAGTCCACGGGGAATTGATCTTCAGGAATTTCTTGTAGATGTCTTTGTCTTGCATCGACGCAAACGAGTCGCGACACGGTGACCAAGTCGCGGTGACTACAGCGCCCAGAAGTAGCCTCGATCGAACCGACAGTGGCATCGGGTTGACTCGCAATGTGGTTTCCAGTGATTAATAACCTAGCCAACTGGCCAGGATTCACCCACACGAAAGCCTGAAGGCCCCAAGTTTTACAGGTATTGCATCTCCTAGGGAAAAATGTTCGGGGTGCTTATCTTTGCGCAGGGCATTCTCCGCCTTGATGTACGCCTACTACATCTTCATCAGTGCAATAACACGGGACCTATCAATGTTTATCGCCACCATAATGCGAAACCTCAATAGTGCCCGAACTGGGGTGAAATCCAGAAAAGTGTCACAGAAACTATTCACGCAAATGCCTAGAGAACCGATTTCTAATCATACGGCACTAGGAAAATCAGGCCATATCAAATCAAATGATTTGTTAAATTCATGAATGAAATACTCTCTTAATCCACTATTTGATGTCACAACTTTATTATGTCCTGGATATAGCGGAACATTAAATATTGAATAACGTTCTGGCTGAAATTTTCTAGGAGTTAAAATTACCGGAGTACCAAAAGCGATGCATGGTAGTGCGATATGTAATCTGTCGGTATAGACTAAGTTCGCAGTTCTTAGCTTCCCAAGTATTTGGCTAGCAATCTGCACCTGTTTGTCAAACGACGCATTATTATCAATTTCATTTGTTCCATAAAATTTTTTTATAGCTCTGGAGATTAATGATGCATTTTTTTTAAGTACTTGGTCAGCAGCCAGTAATTGTTTATCAATGGATGAATTGTCGTTAATTTCCTTTTCGCCGTGAAATTTCTTTATGATCCCATGTCGATGTCCGTTATATTTTTCAAATGTTGTTGTGGCGCAGTAAGACAATGCGCTATTAAATCCAAGTTCTTGTGCGCATTTTAAAGTAAACTCATCTCTGCAACCTATTGTGCAATCTTTACTAACATCTTTCAAATGATCGCGATCCGTATGCACCCCAATAAAAAAAGCTTTGCTTGGTAATCTTTCATTTTTATGTCTGTGCCATCCATTAATAATCATATTGTCGGTCATATTTTTTCTGTCAACATAGCCATCAATTTGAATACCTCTAGATTTTAGAAATTGTTCAAGAGCAATAGTCTGAATCGCATCTCCGATATTTACCTTTTTTTCGCTATAAGAAACTAATTTGTTCGGCATCATCATGTTTAGTTATAGGGCATTCTTGGAACGATGTGCATGGCTTTTAATTCTGAGCCTTCGGACTCTTGTTCGGTTAAATCTTACTACTTTTTGGATTTCAACCCAGCCTGGGTACTGTTCAGGTTTCGAACTGAGCCAATGTTTTCGGCGATCACATTTCAAGGCGTGCAGACTTCTTGGTCACGTAACCTTTTCGCGCGGCTAGTTCGCCTTGATTCATGATAAGGATGCTTACAAGCAATTCTTCGCGCTTTGAGGGTTTGTGTGGATAGTGAGTTGTTTGGGTACATATCAAGTCCGCCAAACGGAGCATGATCGCATTGTGGAGGCTTTGACGAGTACGGTAATTGCGCCTCTGCGACTGACCTTCTGGATCTTCGCGTTCATTGATTTACCCAAGGCGTTTGTTGCATCTAACACGATCGGGTTAATGATGCCGTTCAGATATTTTTTGACCATTCGCGCAGCCGGATCATTGGCGCAAGTTCCCAAGTCATCGGCGAACCGATCCATTTCTCGCACGTGCAATGCGCAGCGTCGAGTAATCAATCGCTTTATTAGCATTCGTCGCTCGTGTTGCATTCTGCATGGTTTTTGCAGCGACACAAACTTTGTCTTTGCAAGTATTGCATCTCCCAGGAAAAATGTTCGGGGTGCTCATCTTTTCGCACGGCATTCACCGCGTTGATGTACTCGTGCTACATCTCCATCACTGCAATCACGCGGAACTTATCAATGTTTGTAGCCACCATAATCCGGAACCTAATAGTGCACAGACTGGGTTGAAATCCAGAAAGTGGCATAGGAGTTATCCCGCGAATGCCTGGGAACTCAACAGGTAGACGTCGTGTGACATATTACTTGCGCACATATTGGGCAGAGGTGTGTTGGACATTTATGTGAATACTAATAAGGCGTCATTGCAGTTACCGCAGTCGCGGATTATCAACAGCCATAATTACGCTGCAAATCGCTATTCGGGGCATTATATTTTTTTTGTATCGTCTTGATTAATGCGTCGAAGATTTGTGGCGTACTCAGGACGCGCTCTGAAGCGAGCCGGCAGCATGGAGAGCACAACGCGGCGATCATCCTTCGGCAAGATTAGCCATGCTGCTACGTATCCGAGTGCGCTCAGGCTCACGGAATAGAGGATCGTTGAAATAAGGGACTCGTGGGTTACGAATTGATTGATTGTAGCCCCAAGTGCGCTGACACCAAGAAAGATTCCCACGGCTGACATGTACGGCTTTATAAAAGTGTGCCATGGTTTGTGCATGATGCCTGCTGTGTAAATTGGCATCCAAATCGCATTTTTGGCCGTGAGTGCGATTGCACCAGCGATGGCGACCCCATAGATGCCCCAGTCAAAGAACGTTATGAAGGCAATCGCAAGGGCAAGGTTCAATGCCCCCGTTATGAGCGTGACGACTGCTGGCTTCCTGACCTTGTTCATGGATACCTGGACATTCAATAATGGAACGACACCAACGTTGATGACGAGATGAAAGAGCATCACAACCATGAGTGGAGCCAAGTGCGTGAACCCGGGACCCAGCCAAAGTCGCAAAAGCGTAGAGCTCGTCAGACAGATGATTGCGATCGGAACAGCTACGGCGAGTGCAAGCGCTCGAACCGAAGCTTGGCTCAGGCGAACCACTTGCCCCAATTCAGATCGTGCGTAATAGATCATCAACATGGGAGCTGCGACCGCCGCAATAATCGCCCCTCCTGCCCGAATCAGCGTTGGCCACTGGAGTAATGCGGCATACTCGCCTGCAGCGGCGGGTCCAATGAAACGATTGCAGACAAAAATATCAGTCTGCAAAAAGAGGAGTCCCCCAATGCTGTTGATGAGAGTCCATCCGCTCATCCCAACGAGTTGTCGAATTTTTCCCCAGTCGTAATGGCGTAATCCCAATCGCAAGGTTGGGGCTAATCGCTTGGAGATAATTGCCTGAGTGGAAAGCAGAAGGAGGCTGGAACAAACGTAAACGTATCCCACATAACGTAGCGATGGTTCGAACATGATGAAAAGCGTGACAATTCCACCGGCGCGCAGTAGATATCGGGCAATGTCAATCATTCGCAAAATGTCGAGTCGATTGTTCGCATAGAGCGGTACGCCGAAAATGCTTGCGACTAGATTCATGACAAATGTTGCTGCGCTACAAACCAGAAGGATGACCATGTCATGGTGCAGCGCATGGGGGATTGTGAGAATGCTGTCCGCATACCAGATGAAAACGAAAAAGAAGGGGAGCTGCGCGAGTCCAATGGCGAGATTGGTGAAAAAGGCGGTACTAAAAATGCGATTCGCCTCAAGCAGATCGTTGCGCTGGAGGGAGATTGTCAGAAAGCGGTTGACCGCAACTGCGATGCTCTGTGAAACAATGCCCACATAATCAGTGAGGACCGCTGCGAGAGTAATGAGACCGTATGCCACAATACCGACGTGTTGAATCAGATACGGAACAAGCCAAATTCCAATGCCGACTTGGGTGCCGAACAAAAGTATCTGTAGGGCAAAATTACGAGGTAGTTGCCGTTTAAATTGAGCTGATGCGCCAGTCACTGAACCGCTTCTCGTTGCATAGTGAAGTTAATCTATCTGAAACGAGCAATGCGTTTGATCTCATTTGTCCATTCTTTGCGTACCACAAACTTCGCCCGTGTCGACAAACTACATTCGCCCGCAATGAAAACGCTGGTTACAAGCGTATCGTGCAGCCCTAGCTTGACGCCGCTTTCGCCATGCTCGAGTACTGCATCCGCAATTGCCCCGAGAAGAAATGGAGTGGGACCATCGGCGAGTACCCGTTATGGCAAGTCGCCACTCACACTCTTTATTGTGAGGATCTCTATACGGTGACTTCAGAGGACAAATAGAAGTTGCATCCCAAATTTCATCAAGCGGGGATTGCGGATGTTCAGGAGGAAAACCCAAGCCGAGTATTTACTTAACGTGAATTGCTTGCCTACTTGAACTATTGTTCTAAATGGATGCGGAGTTCGCTCAAACGCGAAACAGAGTCGTCATTGAAGGGACCCGCTGGCTCCTCGTAGTTGAAATTCATGCGCGCCGACCTACCGCTGTACAACCTTCGTCATCTCCAGCATCACGTCGGTCAACTCAGCGCGCATCTATATCGTGCAAAAATAAAGCCACGCTGGCTGAAATCGGCGAGCGATTGAGCCGATTGCTCGCAATCTATTTGGCGCTTGCATAAATGAGCGTCACAGCGTCAACGCGCCGAATGCGAGAGAACTTCGCTCGTTTCACTCTGTGGGCAAGCGAAGCTCTGCGCCAGCAAGAAAAGAGATTTCGTCGAGGTGCCCCGTGATTGTGGCGCCATCTCTTTGAAAAATGACATGCATATGCACGCTCGTTCCATGATGCGTGAGCACGCCAGCCTGGCCCTGCGCATAGATGCCGACAACCGATACCTGCGTGGGCGACACAATTTCCAGTCGTAGTGGATCTGCGCCCGCCACGGCATATGCGCATTCGCCAGTGATGACATGCGCCTTCACGGTGATCGCGGTTCCTTTGATCTCGAATACGAATGGGCCATTCGCATCGAGCCAGTTGCAGTTTTCTGCGGCACTATGGATCGCATTCTCGAGCGCATTCGCGTCCGCGGTGGCAACAAGCGGAACTTGAACGCTGCGAGAAATATGGCCGACAGAGAGCAGTGTCGCGTTGTCGCCCTCGACGCACGACGATCCAGTGGTGGCGGGCTTCCCATTCACAACTCGAGTGACCCAAACCTGACCGTTGGCAATTGTCACTTCGCCCTCAAGCCCCGCAAGCGCACCAACCGCAAATGCGTGCGGCGCACTATTCGCACTGCAGAGTGAAACGCGCGCCTCGGTGTGACCCTCGCGCATGACCGGTCGCATTTCTCCGTATTGCTGAAAATCTGAAGCGAAACTATGGCATGCGGCGAGCGGGAGAAGCAGGAGAATGCACAGGTTCAGCGGAAGATAGATGAAGAAGAAGCGCAACGCACTCAGGTTACGGCGTCGACAAGTCTGCCGCAAAGAAAACATTCTGCTGAAGTCCCGCGACGCGAGTGTTGCGCTGGAGAATGTCAGACAATCGAGTGGACTCCAACACCGCCAATTCTTGCGGTGCAAACATTCGATTCTGATACCAGAATCGATCACCATCTCGCAGTCGCCTGAATTGATCACGCAGTACTGCGAGATGAGTTGGTCCAAGGCTCGATCCTGGCGCATGTTTCTCAGCAAGCATTCCCACCCACGCATCGATGTTGTTGACATTCTGATAGAGAGCTTTCAACGTTTGAGCGACCGCAGGATTTGGATTCATCTGATTAAAGGTCATGACAGGTGGCAATCCGAAATCGCGGCGCACCGTGTTGTAATCGCCAAGTCCGTGGTCACGGCCTCGCTGAATGTTCAGTGCACCAAGGTCAAATCCGCCTGCGCCTGGAGGTCCAAAGAGAAAGTTTCGTAGCGGTTCCACGATCATCGTGTCCGTCGCCTCTTGCGTGTCGGTCGAAAAGTACCGAATGAATGGTTCAAGTCCGCCGACCGATGGGATCACTGTTGGATTGAAAAACACGCTTTGGAGCGGCAGGGAATCAATCTCGACAAAATTTTCGTCGATGACTCCGATGTCAGGACCGACCATCGAATGCCCATTGCGATATGCAGCCGCCGCGAATGCGTTGCTGATTCCAGGATTCACATTTGGTTTGTATCCGCTGTATGGCGGCAGGGGTTGCCCAAGCAGCGATGGCAAAAATTCGCCGTACACAATGACCTGCATTTCTGCGATGACGACTTTGCGCGCTTCTTGATAGATCTTCTCGTCATTCCAACTGGCATGCGCGGCAGCGATTCGTGCGGCTTGAAAATTATGCTCTCGCACGAAAACGGTTTGAAGCGTGGTCAGTCCAGGCTGCTCGTTGGCGCGTGTGTCTCCTGCGACAACAAGGCTCGTTGGAGGATTTCCAACCGCATCGTCGTTGACTTGCGTCCCATCATTCAGTGGCAGCATCTCGCCAAACTCCGTCACCCGCACTTTCATTCGTCCCGCAGCAAATGTTCGCAGCCACGCTGCACGAGTCGCATCAGACCCATACACCTGCGAAGCATCTATAAAAGCAGTGACTTTGTTGACCTGCTCACGTGGTTTCGTTGTTCCCGTGTTGGCATCGAATGCTGAACGATCCATCCAGATTTTTTTCGTGCCGGTCGCCTGCGGGTCAAACCAAGGATCGCCCGACGGCACGCTGATGTCGAATGCTTCTGTCGTCCCGCTTGCGGCGAGGCCGATGTCGTGATCAAGAAATTGCCCGAACTCATAAGTGAAAGCAGACAAGCCGCGCTCATCAGCAGTCGAGAGGTCGCCTTGCGCCACAAGTGCATTGCTGATCAGGCGTGCGCTTGGTCGACTTGCACCGCTCGGCGCTGATTTTCCGTCCGCATAATGAGCGCCGCTTTGCTCGCGCAAGTAATCGCTGATCGCGCTGCCCCACAGTGGATGCACAAGATTATTTCCCTGCCCATCGAATGGTCGATACGTTGGTGCAGGCGGCGGATGCGATCCTGGGGTGGCAGGATTGCTGGGTTGTGCATGTTGGCGATTCGATTGACGCCATCCGTCCCGTGACTGCGAACCCATCGGATTGAGTCGATTTTGGCCTGGATCCTGCGCAGAACTTGTGGCGCAGAGAAGGGCGCCCAAAGCAAGTGCTCCACCGATTTTTCGCATTGGCAGTTCCTGAACTGAGTGCTTCATTTCAAACTCCTTAAAAATGTGTGCCGAACTATCGAGGAAAGAACGAAGCCAGTCGGCATGAGTTGTGAATGTTGCACAGTCGTCGGCAAAATTCACGCCGCCAAAAGCAATCGCTCGATTCTCGAAGTATTGTTGGATTCAACTTCGTGGGGACAGCAAAGAACAATTCATTTGTGAAATTTTTAGTGCTTCGTCGTTTGACTTGCACTATGGCAATCGCATGCTCTCATAGATGGTGTCCATCAGAGATGTCCCGGCTGTCGTGGTGTCCTCACTCAATTCCCAGAACATCACACCGCCGAGCCCCACTTGATTCGCATAATTCATTTTCGCATTCATCGATTGCGGGTCGTCATATGTGATGAAGCGTTTTGCGGTTGGTGAGTACAAGTAAGGCACTTGTGCGACCACGTCCCAGTATCTCGTGTATCCACCCGCGCCCGCGACTGTCCCGCCGGAATATGACAAATATCCACTAGTAAACAGTGAGTTGTAAGGGAATTCCGTTTCTCCCAATCCTGGTGATGTTGCTTCGGCTCCAGCTTGGCCGAGTCCGTTGCCATTTGGACCTGGCTGCACATTGTTCCACCCTCGACCATAAAAAGGCGCGCCCAATACGAGCTTGCTTGGAGCAACTCCTGCGCTTCCGTTGATCCCATTGAGATAGATGTTTGTCGCTCCTGTCACAGACCAATTCGCAGTTCCAGGATTC
>Ga0214919_10006127_pt1 | contig 16663 bp, 14 predicted proteins | sample LL1503_MetaG_FD_177994 | JGI IMG/M metagenome (GOLD analysis project Ga0214919, IMG submission 177994) | Freshwater microbial communities from Lake Lanier, Atlanta, Georgia, United States - LL-1503 | ecosystem: Environmental > Aquatic > Freshwater > Lake | place: USA: Georgia | collected... | reverse complement strand
GCGACGAGATCCTCGTCGAGGATCGCCATGCTCAGGCCGGGCATCGGCAGACCGGCGGCGCCGGGCTTGTTGTCGTGCTTCAGCGCATGATGGTTGTTGATCATCATGCCGACTTCGGTCTGGCCGTAATGGTCTGAGAGCGGGCAGTGCAACACGCGATCAGCCCAGCGAATCACTTCCGGATTCAGCGGCTCGCCGGCGCTGGAGCCGACGCGCAATTGGTGGGCTATCGGCGCCATCGCTTCGTCGCCCGCGGCCATCAGCAGGCGGTAAGCGGTCGGCGCCGCTGCGAGGTTCGTGATCTTGCGGTCGAGCAGGATGCGAAGCGTCGACTCGACCGTGAAACCGCCCTCGTAAAAAGTCGTTGTGTGGCCTAGCAGCAGCGGGCCAAGGACGGCGTAGAGCATGCCATAAGCCCAGCCAGGATCGGCGACGTTCCAATAAGCATCCTTGGGCTGGAGGTCGACAGCGTCGAGCATGTAAGAGGCGACCGGCAGCAGCAACGACAGCGGATAGCGAACGCCCTTGGGCTTGCCGGTCGTGCCCGAAGTGAACAGCATGATGAACGGATCTGTCCCCTTCATCATCACGGGCGCAAAGTCGCTTGATTGCGTCGCGAGCATCTCGGCGAAGCTTTCGCCGACGAGCAGCGTTGGCGGGCCATCGGCCAAGCCATCGAGCTTGGGCAGGTTGGTCGCATCGGTGACGATCAGCTTGGCCTTGCTGCCGCCTGCGGTGGTGACACGGCTCTCGACAGCCGCAGGGCCGAAAGCGGTGAACAAGGGTTGGTAGAGCGCGCCAATGCGCCAGGCGCCGAGCACGACCGTGAACAGATCGGGAACGCGCGGCAGCAGGCCAGCGACCACGTCGCCAGCGCCTATGCCGCGGCTCTTGAGGTGGTTTGCGAAGCGCGCGCTGTCATCGCGCATCTGTTCGAAGGTGACCGTCTTGCGGCTGCCTGATGCGCCGTACCACTCGAGCCCGACGGCACCGCCGTGGGCCCAGCGGTCGCAGCATTCAACGCAGGCATTCAGGCCGGCTGAAAGCGATCCCTGCAGAATCTTTTTCTCGAGTGCCGCGGCCGAGAAGTCTCTGACAGCTTCGAAATAGTCTCGCATGGCTCTCTCCTACTGAATGACCACAAGTGGATGTAAGAGCCAAGCGTCTGCACAAAGCCTGCAGCACCGGGCGTGTCTGAAACCATTGATCTGCACAGGCTCGGTGATCACGGCGTCCCGACAATGCCCTCGGCCAGCATGTTGTCGATCTCGTCCGGCAAGTAACCCGCCAGTGCCAGGACTTCACGCGCGTGCTCTCCGAGCCCGGCGGAAAACCCCATCACCTGCACCGCTGCGCCGGACATGCGGAAAGGGGGATTGACCACCTTGAACGACCCACCTTTGTCATGCACCTCGGCGAGCGCGCCACGGTGTGCCAGCTGTGGGTCGGCCAACACCTCTTTGACCGTGCGGTAAGGGGATGCCGGGACGCCGTTTGCATCGAACGCGGCCTGGCAGTCGGCGGTGCTCAGCGTGGTGGACCAGATTTCCAGCAACTCGACGAAATCTCCCCAGTTGTTTCGTCGATCGGCAAAGCGGGCGAACCGCGGGTCCGTGATCCACTCCGGATGCCCGGCGGCCTGACACAGGGCTTGGAAAGACTTCTCGCTGGCGACGGCGGGCATGATGAACCCGTCCAGCGTTCGCACAGGCCCGTACATCGGCCGACCCGGGGGCGCGACCGGGAACTGCGCCGCTTGCACCTCGCCCACCATCAGCGACAGCATGGTCTCCAGCATCGACACATCGAGATGCTGGCCCAGCCCTGTCAGATGCCGGTGCGCCAGCGCCGCCATGCAAGCCCCGAACGCATAGGTCCCGCTGACGATGTCGGCAATGTAGATGCCGCAGTTGTCCGGCCGGTCTCGCCCCGGCTGATAGGCCATGTGGGCCAGATCGAATCCGGAGGCAGCGTGCACCGCGGGTGCGTAAGCGGCAAGGCTGGACGAGGGCCCGGTTTGCCCGTAGCCCGAGATCGAGCAGTAGATCAACGCAGGGTGCCGCTTGGCGAGGGTCTCGTGATCGAGCTCGAAGCGCTGCATCACGCCAGGGCGGAAATTTTCCACCAGGAAGTCGCAGTGGCTCAGCAGTCGGCGAACGACCTCCTGCCCCTCGGGCCGCTTCAGGTCTAGCACGATGCTCTGTTTGCCGGCGTTGAGTTGGCCGAAGGACGTCGAGGCACCGTCGCGCAGCGGCTGACGGGTGCGCATCATGTCGCCTTCGGCGGTCTCGATCTTGATCACCTCGGCGCCGAGGTCGGCCATCATCCGGGTGCAATAAGGGCCTGCGATGGTCGTGGTGAAGTCGACCACGCGCATGCCGACCAAGGGTCCTGCGGCCGTTCTGGATACTGTCTCTGGCATTGTTCGGTCAGCTTTTGTTGAGGTAGGCCTTGGCGGCGTCCGGGTCGATCAAGGCGTGCACCTGGAACTGCGCCGGGATGATATCGGCCCATTCATTGAGCCGGCGATGCAGGCCTTCGTTCGACGGCACATCGAACAGCGCCACCGCGCCGCGGCCGACCTTGGCGTGGATAGACCGGACCTCCCCCGAGGCCTGCAGCGGTGCGACCCAGTCCCAGAACTTTTTGCGCTGAGCGGTGACCGAGGAGGGCGGTTCCGGCCTCGGTTCGCTGATGACGAGAAACAGCATGGTGCGGTGAATCTCCCTGTCGGATCTTCGGTGGGCAGCGCTTGGCATCCGAAATTGCCTTGGCGCGGGTCGCTGACCAGTCGGACAGCATGCGCGATCATGTCAGCTATCAACGGCTCAACTTCAGTGAAAACCCCTGGGTTCTCGGCTGTCATGGCGGGGCGCCACTGGATCAGCGGCCAGACCCGCCAGGTCGCGGCGTTGCGCGCTTTGCCCGGCGTCGCTTGACCTGTTGCTGGCTCGGAACCTGGCCGGTCCCCGGTCACGGATCCAGGCGCTTGTTCATCTGGCCAAGTTTTGGGTCGGGACAACCCTCATATCTGGCTCAGTTCTCGGGCGACGCGAACAAGCTCGTCCAAAGCGACGAGGTCGGTTTGCCAAGGCCCGCCTAGGATTCGATCGCGCCAAGAAGCAAGCGGCGGCCAGCATCAGCTTCAGAAGAGGCCATCTTGACAACTTGCAGACCATGACTTCGAACCACGCGAAAGCCAGGCCAGTCGGGCAAGCCGGTTGGCTGGCGCCCTATCGGGTTCTTGACCTGACCGACCACCGCGGCGCATTGGCCGGCCAGATGCTGGCCAAACTGGGTGCCGACGTCATTCTGGTTGAACCACCGGCGGGGTCGGACGCACGCCGCATGGCGCCGTTTGCCAGCAACGCGCAGGGCGAGCCCTTGTCGCTGTTTTGGTCGGCTTACGGCGCCGGCAAGCGCGGCATCACCTGCGACCTCGACAGCGCCGAGGGGCAAGCCTTGCTTCGTCGGCTCGTGGCGAGTGCCGACTTTCTCATCGAATCCGAGGATCCGCAGGTGATGTCGCAACGCGGACTTGACCATGCACAGCTTCGCGAAATCAATCCAGCGCTGATCCACGTGTCGATCACGGCCTTCGGCTCCGACGGGCCCAAGGCAGGCTGGGCCGCCACCGACCTCACCGCATGGGCGTCGGGTGGCCCCTTGCTGCCCACCCGCGATCCCGGCAAGACCCCTTTGCGAATCGCGGTGCCGCAGGCCTATCTGCATGCCAGCGCGGACGCTGCTGGTGGCGCGATGGTGGCGCACTTCGCCCGCTTGCGGGACGGCCTGGGCCAGCATGTGGACATCTCGGTGCAGCAAAGCGCAGCGCAATCCACCCTCTCCAGCATTCTCTCGGCGGCGGTCGGTCATGCAGACTACTCGATCGGTCAGGACGCACGCAACGCCAAAAAGCCGTTGGATCTGAGCGGCAGTGGCGCCCGAACCCGTCGATCGAAATGGCTGGTGCAGGACGGCTTGGTGGAGATGCATCTGGCCATGGGCCCTGCCTCCGGACGTTTCACCAACAACCTGTTCGCGTGGCTGAAGGAGGCCGGTGCCTGCTCGGCTGAATTCGCCGAGTGGGACTGGGTGGCCTTGCCGCAGCGCATCGAGTCTGGCGAGGTCGACGACAGCCTGTTGGAGACGGCGCGCGAGCAAGTTGCCGCTTTCGTCGCGACGCGAACCAAGCGCGAGTTGATGGACGAAGCGCACCGGCGCAAGATCCTGATGGCGCCGATCATGACGGTGCAAGACATCGCCCACAGCCCGCACCATGCAGCACGAGGGTTTTTCCAGCCTGTCGAGCACGAAGGCCTGCCACTTCAGTTGCCAGGCCCGTTTGCGTTTGCGATGAATCCCGTTGCCGTACAGCCTTTTGTCGCTATTCGTCCGGCGCCCACGGTCGGACAAGACAACATGGCGGTGTATGGAGAACTTTGTGGGCTTTCCAGCAACGAGATCGCCGCATTGGCGGCGAAAGGGGTGATCTGAATGCGAGACGCACCGTTCACCGATCTCAAGGTGCTCGACTTGTCGTGGGTCGTCGCCGGCCCGCTGATCGGACGGGTTCTGGCTGACTACGGCGCCACCGTCATCCGCGTCGAATCCTCCAAGCGCGTCGACACGGCGCGTGTGATGGGCCCTTTTCCGGGCGGCAAGCCCGATGTGCAGCAGTCGGCGCTGTTCGAGAACTGCAACGCTGGAAAATTGGGGCTGTCTCTCGACCTCTCCAAAGAGCAGGGACGCTCCGTCATACGCGATCTGGTGCCGTGGGCCGACGTCGTTGTCGAGTCGTTCTCTCCGGGCCATATGAAGCGCTGGGGACTGGGCTACGAGACCTTGCAAGCGATCAAGCCCGACCTGATCATGGTGAGCACTTCGCTGATGGGGCAGACGGGTCCGTATGCATCGTTTGCTGGATTCGGCAACATCGGGGCGGCGTTGGCGGGGTTCCAACTGCTGGCCGGAGAACGCGACGCGATGCCGACAGGCCCGTACGGCCCCTTCACTGACTTCATCGGGCCACGCTTCGGGCTTCTGGCCTTGCTGGCGGCGCTCGATCAGCGGCGTCGCACAGGGCAAGGCTGTTGGCTCGATGTGTCACAAGCTGAAGCGGGCATGCAGTTGCTGGCGCCGCAGTTGGCTGACTTCTCGGCCAGCGCGACGATCGCGCTACCGGACGGCAACCGCGACCCCCACATGGCGCCGCATGGCGTGTTTGCGTGCCGCGCGACCGCCGGTGTGGCTGCGGAGGATGCCTGGGTCGCGATTGCCGCCCGCAATGACCGCGACTGGCATGCGCTGGCAAGCGCAATCGCCGGCCCCGAACTCGCTTCAGACGCTCGCTATGCCACGCTGCGTCTGCGCCAGCAGGCAGAGGACGAGATCGAGAAACTCATTGCCGACTGGACAGCGCAACGCAGCCCGCATGAAGTACAGGCGCTGCTGCAAGCGCATGGCGTGCCTGCGCATGTGGCAAGTGCCAGTGCGGACATGGTGAGCGACCCGCAACTGATGGCCCGACAGCACTTCGTCAGGCTCGAGCATCCGCTGATGGGCACGAGTCCGGTGGAGACTTCACGCTACCGATTGTCGGACACCCCCGGCGTGCCTGTTCGCGCCGCACCGACCTTCGGTCGCGACAACCTGTTCGTCTTGCGCGACATCCTGGGGTACGACCAGGCTCGAATCACTGAACTCGAAAGTGCAGGCGTGCTTGTTTGAAGGCAGAGACCGGACTTCGGCATCCAGCAAGCTGATCATCGAAGAGGGCTGGAAAGATGCACGCGATTTTTTGTCGCAGTGCACCCGGGCAATTACTGTGGCGAAGGCGATCTGGACAAAGGGCTGCTCGTCGATTGCCACGACGGCGGATTGCTGGAGTTCTCGAAGATCATTGCCGAATGGCTTGATGACGGGCGGATGAAAAGCCTCGTCTTGTTATGATCCCGATGGTTGCTTGACCCGCCCAGGGTATTCTCGAATCAACAGAAGATGAGTGGAGAAGTCGTCGTATGAGTCTGGTCAACAAAGTTGTATTGATCACGGGCGCCGGTCGGCCGAATGGCATTGGCGCTGGCATCGCGCGCTGCTTTGCCAACGAGGGTGCAAAGGTGTTGATCACCGATCTCGAGGGTGCACCGCTCGATGCCACGGCAAGGGCGATTTCGGATCGCGTCACAGGCTTGGTCGCCGATGCAGCGGACCAGCATTCGATGGCACGCGCGGCAGAACACCTGCTCTCACTTCACGGGCGAATCGATGTCTTGGTGAACAATGCAGGCCTCGGAGGACTGGTGCTCGACTTCGAAGAAGCCGGCAAGACCGAATCGGTGCTCGCCATGACCGACGCAGCGTGGGATGCGCATCTGGTGTCGAATCTGCGCACCACTTTTTCGTCTAGCGCGGCGGTGTCGCCTCACATCGCGCAGCACGGCAGTATCGTGAATATTGCGTCGATTGCGGGGCTAGGCCCGACGCCGCAGCTGCCTGCGTATGGCGCCGCGAAAGCAGGCGTGATTCATTTCACCCAGACGCTCGCGATAGAACTCGCTCCGCGGCGCATCCGCGTCAACTGCATCTGTCCCGGGCTGCTCTGGACCCGCGCCTGGGAAATGCTGGCCTCACGCATGAAGACGCGGCGTCCGGCGTTTGCCAACATGACTGAGCGGCAGATATTCGAGGCCATCGTTGCTGAGAGGACGCCGCTCGGCGGCGAGCAGACGCCGGAGGACATTGGCCACCTCGCAGTTTTCTACGCGTCGGAGAAGGCGCGGATGATCACGGGCCAGGTGATTGCTGTCGACGGCGGTAGATCGGTGGCTTGATGCGCTGGCTTGATGCGCTGGCTTGATGCGCTGGCTTGATGCGCTGGCTTATGGCCGAGGCCAGTGCTCGCGTGCCAATCAGCGCCCGCAAAGCCGATGAATTAGCCTGTATGCCGGTTCCGTCATCGGCTTTCAATCACGACAACAGCGACGCCCGAAATTCATGCGTGAACCTCGTGAATCGGCTGCCTTCTAGCCGCTGATGGCCTAACGGATCAGGTCACCGGTGCTGGATTGAAGAGCACCAGCGCGTTGTGCAGCTTCCACTGCTCGGCCCAGGTTTTCTTGCGGCCGCTCGCCACGTCGAGCATCAGCCGGAACAGTTCCCAGCCGACGTCTTCGATGCTTGCCGATCCGTCGGCGATGGTGCCCGCGTTCACGTCCATCAAGTCATGCCAGCGTCGCGCCAAGTCGCTGCGCGTGGCCACCTTGATCACCGGCACCGCGGCCAAGCCGTAAGGGGTGCCGCGACCGGTCGTGAACACATGCAGGTTCATGCCTGCGGCCAATTGCAGCGTGCCGCAGATGAAATCGCTCGCTGGCGTCGCGGCAAAGCACAAGCCTTTGGCCTTGAGCTTTTCCCCGGGTGCGAGCACGCTGGAGATCGGTGCTGACCCCGATTTGACAATCGAGCCCATCGCCTTCTCGACGATGTTCGACAGGCCGCCGCTCTTGTTGCCCGGCGTCGTGTTGGCGCTGCGGTCGGCGCCGCCACGCTGCAGGTATGCGTCGTACCAAGCCATCTCGCGAATCATCGCCTCGGCCACCTCGGGCGTCGTCGCGCGCGAGGTCAGCTGGTCGATGCCGTCGCGCACCTCGGTCACTTCTGAGAACATCACGCTGGCACCCGCACGAACCAACAGGTCGGTGCAAAAGCCGACCGCCGGGTTGGCGGTGAAGCCCGAGAAGGCATCGCTGCCGCCGCATTGAACGCCCACCACCAGTTCGCTGGCCGGCACGGTTTCGCGCCGGCGCGCATTCAGGCGCTTGAGATGCAACTCGGCCTGCCGCATGATCGATTCGACCATCGACATGAAGCCGACATGGGCGTCGTCTTGCAGGCAGACCACATCCAGCGTGGCCTCGGCGCTGGCGCCGCTACCCGCCTTGTTGCGCTCGTCGACGATCGCGAAGCTGCCCGGCGGCAGCAGCCGCTCGGGCTGCAGTTTCTCGCAGCCCAGGCTCACGACCATCACCTCGCCGCCGAAGTTCGGGTTCAGGCTGATGTTGCGCAGCGTGCGGATCGGCACCGCCGCGTCAGGCGCATCGATGGCCACACCGCAGCCGTAAGCATGTTCGAGCGCGACCACGTCGTTGACGTTCGGGAAGCGTGGCAGCAACTCGGACTTGATGCGCTGCACCGCGAAGTCGGTGACACCTGCCACGCACTGAACCGTCTGCGTGATGGCCAGGATGTTGCGCGTACCGACCGAGCCGTCGGCGTTGCGGTAGCCCTCGAAGCTGTAGCCCTCTAGCGGCGGCAACGACGCCCGCTTGGCGTTGGCGATCGGCAGGCCCTCGAGCCCGCGCGCCTCAGGCATTCTGAGCAGCCTCTCATGCACCCAGCTGCCGGCAGCGATGTCCTGGCGCGCATAGCCGATCGGGATGCCATAGCGCAACACCGGCGCGTCGGCGGGGATGTCGACGAGCGCCAGCTTGTGGCCCTGCGGCACGCGGTCGCGCAAGACCGGACCGCCTGGCAGCGATGTGCCGGGTGCCAGCCCGCCGTCGTTGGCGACGATCGCGACGTTGTCGCGATCGTGCATCCGGATGGTCAAAGGATTCACGGTTGTTGCGTCAGTCGCTGTCAAGGCCTTGGCCATCCTTCAGGTACTGCTGCAGTCGGGTCGTTCGACACTCTTGCGATCAATCGATCGTCAACACCAACTTGCCAAAGGTCTTGTCGCTGGCGAGCAGTTCATGGGCGCGGCCGGTCTCAGCGATCGGGAACACCGCCTCGACGATGGGTCGGATCTGGCCTGTTTCGATCAGTGGCCAGACCCGATTGTGCAGCGACGACATGATGACGGACTTGGCCGCTACCGATCGAGCCCGCAGCGTCGAGCCGATCACGCGCAGTCGCTTCCTCAGCATCGGGCCCAGCGGGAGTTCCGCGCTGACACCGCCCAGCAGGCCGATCAGCACCAAGCGGCCATCGATGGCCAGGCTGCCGATGTTGTCCTGGAGATAGGCGGCGCCGACCGGATCGAGGATCACGTCGAAGCCCTTGCCGGCGGTCCAAGCCGCGACATGGTTGACGAAGCTGCCGTCATGCCGGTTGGCACCACCGGCGGCGCCCAAGGACAAGCAGCGCTCGATCTTGTCATCAGACCCGGCGGTGACGAAGACCGGGTTGCCGAAGGCCCGACACAGCTGAATGCCGGCGGTGCCGACCCCGCTCGCGCCGGCGTGCAGCAAGACCCGTTCGCCGGGCTTGAGGGCCGCTTCGGCGTAGAGGTTGAGATAAGCGGTGGCGAAGACCTCGGGCAGCGCCGCAGCTTCGATGAACGACAAGCCCTTGGGAATCGGCAGCACCTGGCCGGCCGGGACGACCACCTCTTGGGCGTGGCCACCCCCGGCCAGCAGCGCACAAACCGCATCGCCGATCTTGAAACCCGTCACATTGCCGGCGATTTCTTCGACCAGACCCGAGCACTCGAGTCCGAGAATTGGACTCGCACCCGGCGGGGGCGGGTATCCGCCTTGGCGTTGCGACAGGTCCGCGCGATTCACGGCGCTGGCCTTGACACGGATCCGGATCTCGCCGTCACCCAAGGTCGGGCTCGGCGCATCGGCCCAAACCAGTCTATCGCCGTCAACTTCAATGGCTTTCATGTCGTCGCTCCTGTATCGGCCATGCTTGGCCATTCGTGATGGGGTCGTGCCAGATCGGCGCTGCCAGCGCGTCGTCGGTGTCGCGGTCTGAGGATCATTGTCTGGGGTGGCTGGCAAGGCCGAACATTTGGCAACCAGCGTGTGCAGGCTAAGTGTTTACAAACTGCTTGAAGTTGCGTAAGCTCGCGGCGGCTTTCTTGGTAGGCTTGAACTGCAGTTTGCAGTGTTTGCTGATATTTTTTAAATCTATTGAATGAGGTTGACCATGAAGAAATTTCCGACCTACGCTTGTGCACTTGTTTTGTCAGGCTTCATAGGCTATGCGTTTGGTCAGGGCGTGTCGCACCTGGAAGCTTCGATCGTGAATATGAATAACGCGATCAAAGAGGCAATTCAATGTGGTGGCGGTGGCAAGGATGGATCCGGCTGCACAGGGCCTCGCGGTGAGGCCATTGTTCTGATGAAACAAGCTTTGGCCAAGCTGATTGAAGCCAGGAAGGCAACGCCCTGACGCGACCCGCGACCGGCGACCGTCAGCGCCGGATTTGCGTATCGCCCTTACCTGAAGCCGCGAGCGATACGTTCCTTGAGCATTTCGGTCGAACCGTCCGTGAAGGCCGCCGCCTGCACGCTTTCGAGGTGGCGCAGGAAGGGGTAGCGGTCGGCGAAGCCTGCCGCGCCCATGCAGTGCAACATCGCACCGACATGCCGATGCGCCATCGTGGTGGCGAAGATCTTGGCCCGTGCGGCCGGGCCCTGCACGTCCTCGCCGGCGTCGAGGCGCTTGGCAGCGTCATAGATCAGCAAGCGTGCTGCTTCGAGATCCACTGACGCGTCGGCCAGCGCGAAGCGCCATGACTGATGGCCAGCGAGTGGCTCGCCGAAGGTCTTGCGCGCACGCCCGTACTCGGCGGCCACACGTATCGATTCGGCCACCATGCCGCTGCACATCGCGCCGACGTAGATTCGCGCGCCGTTGATCGACGTCAGCGCGCGTTTGAAGGCCTGTCCGGCCGGTGCCAGCAACTCGTCGTCGCTGGCCAGGTAAGCGTCCAGTCGGTACGACCCGGTGCCCAGCGCCGGCAGCGCGCTGGTGATCGGGCCGCCGCGCACAAAGCCTGCACGCGAGGCGTCGACAACGAACGAAGCGATGCCGGCCGCGCCACTGCCGGTTTCGGTCTGCGCATAGCACACCGCAACGCCGGTGCGGATTGCGTTGATGATCCAGGCTTTCTCGCCATCGAGTCGCCAGCCGCCTTCGACGCGGGTGGCGCGGGTGGTGATCGCGGCGAAGTCTGATCCCGCGCCGGGCTCGGTCAGCGAGGTACAGCCCGCCATGCGCCCGGCGACGATCTCCGGGACGAAGCGCCGCGCCACCGCTGGGCGGGCATTGCGGGCAATGTTTTCGGCGGTGTTGTGCGAATTGATCAGCGCCATCGACAGCCCGAAATCGGCTTCGGCCAGCGCCTCGACAACCCGGACTTTGCAGCTGAACGAGGCGCCGCTGCCGCCAAATTCGGTCGGCACCGAGATACCCAAGATGCCGGCTGCTGCCGCCGCTTGGCTCAGCGCAGCGTCATACCAGGGCTTTTCGCCCGCCTCCAGCCTGGGCGTCACATGCTCGGCCAGAAAGCGCCTGGCGCGCAGCACGAGTTGGTCTTCCATCTCGTTTGCATGGTTCATGGTTGGCAATCGTGTCACGGTGGGCTGTCTCCTGCGCGGCGCTCAGAGTCGCCGCGGCGGTTGAATGAATGGGGCTGCGTTTGCGTCGGTGGCTTGGAAGACGGCGGTGCTTGCATCATCTTTCGCGCGCACAAGCTCCCCGCCGTTGGAGGGTGTCAGCAAAACTTCCCATCCCCCCGAAGAGCGTCTCGCACTGGCGTGCTCAGACGCCTGCCATGTCGATCGGCTGGTAGTACGGCCTAGGGCCTAACGCATCGACGCGGGCCCAGAACGCGGGGCCTGCGGCCAGTCCGCGTGCGTCTTTCTGTGCGGTCTGGCGCCAGACATTCCAGGAGTCTGGATGCAGTTCGATGGCTTGGGCGAAGCGCTGCGCCGCTTCGTCGGCCTGGCCTTCGCGCAGCAGGTGCTGGCCGAGTCGGAACAGCGCATGCGCCCGTCCGATCGCCGGATCAGCGGCCTTCACGCGAGCTTGCGCAGCCTGCGGCGAGAGCACGTGTTGGCTGTTCGCACCTTGGGCGACCCAGTCGCGCACCGCATCGAGGTAGAGCGACTTGATGCGTTCGCGCTCGGCGATGATCGCCTCGGACAGCGTGAAGGTCTTGCGGTCCATGCCACGAAAGCCATCGGTGGAGCCTGCTGTTTCGGGCGGACGCACGATGCGGCCCTGCTCGTCGATCCAGACCGCCTGCGGCACGTTGACCAGGCCATAGAGGTCGGCGACATGGTGGTCGCGGTCGATCAAGCAGGGATAGCTTGGCTTGGCGGCATCGATCCAGGGACGCGCCGGCTCTGCCTGGTCGGTCGCCACCGCCAGGATCACGAAGCCTTGTGACTTGAGTTCGTCGAACAGTACCTGCCACACGGACAGGTCGGCTCTACACCCTCACCAAGAGGCCCAGGTTGCCAGCAAGACCTTTTTGCCGCGGTAGTCTGAGAGTCGGTGGGTTTGACCGGCCAGGTCTGGCAGTTCGAAGTCCGGCGCCTCGAGCGTGGACAGCGCTTGCGCGCGCGCTGCAGCAGCCGTGCCCAGCACCCAGGTCTGGCCTGCCGAATCGTGTTCGACCGGATGGCCCATGTGCTGCCAGAGTGCCGCGATGTCGAGCCGATCGCCGCGCACCATCGGCTTGGCGGTTTGGCGCGGCAAGGGCGTGCAAAGCTCACCCTGGCACAGGCCTTCGGGCTTCCAGCTCCAGCCTGTCGCAGCCTCGATGCCGCTGCGGTCCAGCCACAGCGAGTCGCCTTCGGCCAGCGCATGGGCAGGCCGCGTCTCGCGCTGTTCATTGAGGATGGTGATCAATGGAGCTCCAATGGGTAGTAGCCCGAATCGGGCGTTGAAAGAGGCAAGCCTGCGAGTGCCGATACCGCCGTGATTGTAGATTTCACTCCGGGCGAATGCCTGCCTGCTTCAGCAACTTTTGCCAGATTGGCTTCTCAGCCCGGTAGATTTCGGTAAAGGCCTCCGGTGTGTTGCCGACGAAGTCCATGCCCAAGGCGGCGATGCGCTCGAAGACTTCAGGCTCGCGGGCTGCGGCCACGGTCTCGGATGCCATGCGCCGAACCACGGCGATCGGTGTCTTGGCCGGTGCGCCGATGCCGATCCAGCCCGGGTTCATCTTGAACACATCGGCGTCCAGACCTTGCTCGGCAAATGTCGGCACGTTCGGCATCGACGGGTGACGCCGGGTGCCGGTGATGGCCAAGAGCCTGAGCTTGCCCGCCTCGACCTGTGGCTTGGCCGTGGCGATGGTCACGAAGCTCAGCGGCAGTTGGTTGGCCAGCAGGTCTTGCACCATTGGCGCCTCGCCTTTGTAAGGCACATGGACCATGCCGGCGTCGTAGCTGTTGTTGATGTGCTCCGAGGCGACGTGGCCGTAGTGGCCGGTGGCCACCGAGCCGTAGGACAGCTTGCCTTTGTTGCGCTTGAGGTGCTGCATCAACTCCGGCGCGGTGTGCACCGGCACGCTGGGATGCACTGCCAGCACCATCGGCACCGTGGCGAGCAAGGTCACGAAGCTGAGGTCTCGGTCGGTGTCGTAAGGCACTTTCTCGAACAGGAAGGGCGCTGTGATGACCTGGGTCACCCCGATGATGCCGAAGGTGTGGCCGTCGGGTGCTGACTTGGCCAACGCGCCTATGCCTATCATGCCGCCGGCGCCGGCGCGGTTGTCGATCAGCAGTTGTTGGCCAATGCGCGCCGTGATGCCGCGTCCGATCAGCCGGGCCAGGATGTCGGTGGCGCCGCCGACCGGAAACGGCACGATCATCCTGACCAGCGCCTGCGGCCACTCGGCCTGGCTGCGGGCCTGGCCGCCCAGGCTCATTGCCAGGCCTGCGGCGGTCGCTTGGTGGATGAATCGGCGGCGGGTGTTGAGGTCGGTCATGTGTTGTCCTCCTGGCTCAGTACGGGTTGGCAGCAGCGGGCCTCAGGGCTTCAGCGCCCATGGAAGACCGCCGCGCGTTTTTCCAGAAAACTCGCCACGCCTTCGCGATGGTCGTCGGTGTGGGCCAGGCGCCGGATGGTGTCGATGGCCCAGCCGCCGATCTCGCGTGGGTCGCCATAGCTGCTGCGCTGCAGTCCTGCCTTGAGCGCGCGCACCGCCAGCGGCGGGTTGGCGGCGATGCGCTCGGCCAGCGCTCGCGCGTCTCGCATCAGGTCGGCATGCGCGGCCACCCGTCCGACCAGGCCGATGCGCAAGGCTTCCGCCGCGTCGATCACATCGCCGGTGAACAGCAGCTCGGCGGCTTTTTCGGGACCGACGAGTGCGGGCAGGCGATAGAAGCCACCCACATCACAAGTTAGTCCTCGTTTGACGAACATCTCTGAGAACTTGGCGCGGTCGGAGGCGATGCGCAGATCGGCAAACAACGCGAGTTCGAAGCCCCAACCTATGGCTGCGCCGTTGACCGCCGCGATCACCGGCTTGGCGCACTCTAGCGCGGCGATCGCTGCTGGCGTCGGCGGGTTGTGCACGATGGCCGCGCCGCGCTTGGCGATGCCGCCACCGGGCGCTGCCATGATCTCGCTGACATCGTCGCCCGAGCAAAAAGCCGGGTCGGCGCCGGTGACGATCACGCAGCGCACCTGCGGATCATCATGGGCTGCCAAAAAGGCCGATTCCAGTTCGGCGTAAGCGCGCCAGTTCAGCGCGTTGCGGCGCTCGGGCCGGTTCAGCGTGATGGTCAGCACATGGCCGGCCAGCTCGAACCCGGTGTGTACAAAGTCCTCAGGCGCGATAGCGTGTCGGGTGGTCATGTCTCAAGGTCCTCTGGTGCTTGGTCTGGTGCGGATGTCAGGGGTGGCGGCCGGCGGTTGCCCGGGATCCCAGCGACCGTGCTCATTGCGGCTTGATCCCGGCGGCTTTGACGATGGGCGTCCAGCGCTCGATCTCGCGGCGGATGTAGGCGGCGTACTCGGCCGGCGTCGAGACGTGTACCTCGTAGCCTTGCGAGATCAGCTTTTCACGCATGTCCGTGCCGTTGACCGCAGCGACCACGGTGGCGTGCAGCTTGTCGATGATGGCCTGCGGTGTGCGGGCTGGCGCCAACAGGCCGTAATAGCCCGAGGCCACCAGTTCGGGTCGGCCCTGCTCTGCGGTGGTGGGCAGGTCGGGCAGCACTGGCGAGCGCCGCTCGGCGGCGATGGCCAGACCCCGCAGCTTGCCGGCTGCCACCTGCGCGCCAGTGGGGATGTAAGCGTCGATCATCACCGGCACGGTGCCGCCGATGGTGTCTTGCAGCGCTGGCGCTGCGCCCTTGTAGCCTATGTGGACCAGCGGCGCACCGCTGCGCGCGCGCCACAGTTCGCCGATCAGGTGCGGCGAGCTGCCGACCCCGGCGGTGGCGTAGCTCAGTCCGCCGGCGGTGCTGCGAGCGGCGGCCTCGACGTCCTGCAGCGTTCGGTAGGGCGTGGCCGGGTTGACGACCAACATCACCGGGATCGATGCCACCAGCGAGATCGGCGCGAAGTCGCTGAACACGTCGTAAGGCAGCTTCATGCCCAGCGCCGTGTTCAGCGCCAGCGGTGCGGCCCCGAACAGCAGCGTGTAACCGTCGGGCGAAGCCTTGGCCACCAGGTCGTTGGCGATCACGGTGGCAGCACCCGGCTTGTTCTCGACCAGCACCGGCTGGCCCAAGCGCTCGCTCATCTTCTGAGCCACCTGCCGAGCGGCGCCATCGGTGGCCCCGCCGGGCGCGAACGGCACGATGATCCGGATCGCATGGCTGGGGTAAGGCGTTTGTGCCTGCGCAGTTTGTGCCTGCGCTGTCGTCGCAGCCAGCAGCGCGGCGGCCGCCAGTGCGCCCAGGCTGCGGCAGAGGGTGCGTCGCTGCATGATCGGGCTCTTGCAGAGGCTGCGGTATGCCACTTGAGGATTTAAAAAGTTCATATGAAGAACACTTTGACGTGGCAGAACGTGGCGACAGTCAGCAGCAGCGGGCATCCATGGCGTGCCCAAATTGTGCCTCGATGAGGATTGCGTAACAGCTTGGCTTCACTCGGCCTTGATCTGGAAGTCCTTGATCACCTTCGACCACTTGCGGTGGTCGTTCTGGATGATGTCGCCAAAGGCCGCTGGCGTGGACGACACGGCTTCGATGGCCATCGATTCAAACTTGGCGCCGATCTCGGGCATCTGCAGCACCCGGGCGAACTCGGTCGACAGCTTGTCGACCACGTCCTTGGGCGTGCTTGCGGGCGCGAGCAGGCCGACCCAGCCCGCGCCAGACAGTTCGGGGTAGCCGGCCTCGGCAAAGGTCGGCACATCGGGCAGGCTGGCAAATCGCTTGCTGTTGCTGATCGCCAGGATACGGATGCGTCCGGCGCGGTGCTGGGGCAGCGCGACCGACAGCGACAACAGGCCCGAATCGACCTGGCCTCCCAGCACGTCGGTCATGATCGGCGCGCCGCCTTTGTAAGGCACATGCGTGATGCGGGTCTTGCTGGCGCCGGCCAGTAGCTCGTAGTAGATGTGCGCCGTTGTGCCCAGCCCGTACGATGCGTACGACAACTCACCCGGCTTGGCCTTGGCTGCGGCGATGAAGTCTGCGACGCTGCGGTACGGCGAGCTGGCGTTGACGATATAGGCCAGTGGCGTGGTGGCCACCAACGCCACTGGCGCGAAGTCGCGAAACAAGTCGTACGGCAGCTTGGTGTGCAACACCGAGTTCTGCACCAGAGACGAGATGGTCAGCAAGAGCGTGTAGCCGTCGGGAGCGGCCTTGGCCATCGCATCAGCCGCGATCATGCCGCCGGCACCCAGCTTGTTTTCCACCACCACCGGCTGGCCCCAGGCTGCGGTGAGCTTGTCGCCAAT
>Ga0214919_10006126_pt1:0-15000 | contig 16666 bp, 4 predicted proteins | sample LL1503_MetaG_FD_177994 | JGI IMG/M metagenome (GOLD analysis project Ga0214919, IMG submission 177994) | Freshwater microbial communities from Lake Lanier, Atlanta, Georgia, United States - LL-1503 | ecosystem: Environmental > Aquatic > Freshwater > Lake | place: USA: Georgia | collected... | reverse complement strand
TAATATATTGTAATTCATTATCTGCGTTTATTTTTGCTTTTAGAGTCTTACCACTTTTAGATTGATTAATTAATTTATTCTTTTGTATGTTTAATTCTGCAATTAATGCTGCTTTGTCTTGGTTTGGATCAATTAGTTTTGATATTAATTGATTATATTCTGGTTTTTCACGTATTTTATTTATACTTTCAATATAACTATTTTTATCTATTAATTCATTTGTTGTTTTTTGTGCTATAGTTAGCAGTCTTTGTCTTCTGCTTTTATCTACCTCCAATGAATTTAATTCTGCATTCTGATAATCTCTAATATAATTTTTTAATTTGTATTCTAAATCTGTTCTTCCTTCAATATCATTTGGATTATTAGTTATTAATTTTTTTAATTCAGAATCTATATTTTGAATATTTGTAATTTGTTGATTTTGTTGTGGTGTTCTATTTTGAATAGTATTAATACTAGATAAAAAATTTTGTACATTTTCAGGACTATCAATTTGCGATTTTAATACTTTTATTTTTTCATCAAAATCTTTTAAACTAGTTTTATCTTCAGCAAAAAACTCTTTAATATTTTCTATTTTTCTCATTTTTGATGTAATAAGTCCAACCCCAAATGGATTAATATCTGTTCTTTTACCTTCATATTCAGATTTTATACCATAATTTTTTATTGAATTATCATTAAATAGTTTAGATTTACCAAATTTAAATACTTGATTAGACAATTTTATTACAGATTTCATATCTTTACTTATACCTTCCTTTTGTCTTTTATATAAATTTCCCCAACTGGCAGATTTACCTTCATAAAATTCAATATCTTTATTTTTGCGAGTTATTTTTGCCAATTCAGTATTCTTCGCCTGCATTACTTTAGTAGCTTTATTTAATTCTTTAAACTTCGTTCTATAATCGTTCTCTGTTGTCACCACTGCAGTTGTTAATGCATTAAATTCTGCTTTTTTATGCATATAATCCGTAGGATTTGAACTTATAAAATTATCAAGTGCTTCTTTTGCAGCATCAACAGCAGTTTTTGATGCGCTTAAATCTGTTTGTTTAGTATTATAATCTTTTTTAGCATTATTATAATTTATCCTTCTTTTTTCTTCATTTATTGTTTGTTGTTGTGTTTTTGTATATTCTTGTTTTTTAAGATTATAAGATCTTTGTAAATTATTTTTAGATGTAGATAAAGCTAAATTAACTTTTTCACTAAGAGTTAATTCTGGTTTATCTTGTCTTGTTTTTTCATTTTCTATTTTTTGTTGTAAATTATTACCCAAATTTTTACCAGAATGAATAGCTTGTATTTCTTGAAATGCTTTTTGTGCTTTTGACTCATAGTTTTTTTGAAGTTCTTCTATTCTTTGTAGTGCTCCTGTATTACCAGCCTTAGCCTTCATTGTTTCGATAGCAATTTTTTTAGCAAGTTTCTCATTTCTTTCTCGTTTTTTAGTTTCAAATGCAGATAATTTTTTTGAAATACCTGATTGATTAAGACCTAATTTTGACCTAATAATATTATTTGCTTTTTTTTGTCTTAATGCAGCTACACCCATAATAGGTGCTCTATATAATGCAGTTTTAAGACCAACTCCGGCAGTACCAACTATTCCAGTTCCTAAAGCTGCAGTTCCTGCTACAATTTTAGCAGGAACATAACCTAATCCATAACCAGCATGTGCAGACACAAGAGCTATGTTTTTACCAACTAGTGCAGCCTTCGTACCAAATCTTTGAGTCATACTTGAACCTTGATTTGGAGCACTAGCAGGAGTTGGAGCTGGAGCACTAGCAGGAGCTGGAGCACTAGCAGGAGCTGGAGCTGGAGCTGGAGCTGGAGCTGGAACTGGAGCTGGAGCACTAGTAGGTGTTGGGGTACTAGCACCAGGAGGTTTTTGAGCACTAGCATTCGCAGGTTTTGAAGCATGAGTTGAACTAGCAGGTTTGATTTTTGGACCACTAGAACCACCATTTTGTATTCTTTTTTTTCTTGTTACAGCAACCATTTCTAGATATATAAATTTTATATCTAGAGTATTACTTTAATATTATAATAGAAATTAATAAAATAATTTAAAAACAAAAATCTATAAAAACAAAAATCTATAAAAACATAAAAACAAAAATCTATAAAAATAAAAAACCTACTCTACAATATTACTATGTACAGAACTGAGAGGCTAAAGCCTCTCTAGAGTTTGCGCGCGGGATTTTCTAAATCCTGCACTGATAGGCTAAAGCCTCTCTAGAGTTTGCGCGCGGGATTTTCTAAATCCTGCACTGATAGGCTTTAGCCTCTCTAGAGTTTGCGCGCGGGATTTTCTAAATCCTGCACTGAGAGGCTTTTAGCCTCTCTAGAGTTTGCGCGCGGGATTTTCTAAATCCTGCCCTGCCCTGCTCTATTTAATTTAATTTCTGGCATACCATTTTTCTTAATTAGATAAACTTTTGTCAATTTAGGATACATTTTATGCAAATAATATACAGATTTAAGAGCTTCTATTTTTCTATCTTTACCTTCTGCTTGCATACCACCTTCATTCTTGTAATATTTTGTTTCTATACCTATATTATTAAATCGCAATACTGCACCATCTGCAACCCAGAATTGCAAAGTTCTTTCTGAATTTTCTTTCTCATTTACAGTAAGTTTTAAATCTTTTCTATGCCTATTAATCATACCCCACATTGGACCAACTATAAAACGCAAATCAGTTGTTACTTTATAAGTCATAAAATATGGATTGATTAGAGGATAAACACCCCATAAGTAAATATTACTTTCAATACACATTTCAAAAGCACGTCTAATAAATGTATCTAAATTTTGAATTGGCTTAACAGTTTTAACAATTTTAACAGACTTACTTGTTTTAGTTGAAACTTTAATATCTTGGCCACCTTGGCCATTTCTAATAGATTGATTTTTAACAACAAGTTGCATAATTGTCTTTATATCATCATCCATTTCAACAATATATTTACCTGTGGGATAATAATCATTAATAAAATTACGCTGATTTTTCAAACCTTCTATACCAATTACAATATTATTGTATAAATTCGCCGGTATTGCTTTCTTATAAATATTATTTTCTTCTTGATTTGCAACAAAAATAGTAATATATTCTGGCTTGATATTATGTTTTTTTAGTACAGCTAGAGTGTGAGTTTGAATTATATCTGACCTCTTAAAGCTTGGTATAGCAATTACATAATCATTATCAGAATTAAGAGATTTTTTTGACATATTTGGGATAATTATATCATTTGATTTATTTTTTGATTTACTTCTTGATTTACTTCTTGATTTACTTCTTGATTTACTTCTTGATTTACTTCTTGATTTACTTCTTGATTTACTTCTTGATTTACTTCTTGATTTACTTTTTGATTTACTTCTTGATTTATTTTTTGATTTACTTTGTTTAATAATGTAAGCAGTATTATTTTGAATATTTTCGACAAAGTTTTGCCTATATTGTTTAATACCAATTTGTTTTGATTTTGTTACAGTATATTTTTTATTTATTAATTTTGCAAGCTTTTGTGCTTTTGATTTATCTTTAGTATGTTTAATTAATTTAACAATTTTCACCATTTTAAGTTTAATTGATTTAATTAATTAAATTAATTTAATTGCTTTCACTAATATTATTGTATAAAAAAATAAAAAATAAACAAAGAAAATATATTGAAAATATTTATTTAATAATGTTAAATTGAAAAATGTTTTTACTTGAAAAATGTTTTTACTTGAAAAATGTTTTTATTTGAAATAATTACTTGAAATAAAAATAAAAAAATACTTAATAGATTAGTAATTAAAGAATAATTTTACAAATTACCTTCAATTTCCAAAGGACGACGATTAATATCTGGTTCAATAGTAGTTTGTTGCCAAGGGCTTACTTTAACTTGGGGGTTAAGAGGCTCACTACGAAGCTGGCGATTGGCATTACGAAGAGTTTGACCAACAGTATTGATACCAATATGAAATCCAGAAGTTAGAAAGTTTTGATCAGCAAGACTGCCTTGACCAGAGGGACTTACTTGAGCCCAGAGGGAGTTAGCATCACGTGGTAGAAGATCGGCACTTGACAAAACATCTTTAGGATAGCATTCGGAAGGCAATTGATCCATTTGAGAACCATTTCCAGAATCTTGACGCATAAGTTCTTGGGGTTGTTCAACATATTGAATACTTTCGCTTGCATTAACGTTACCTTGAGGACGAGCAGCTGCTACTGCACCAGAACCGACAGCTACAGAGCCAGCAGGAGAACCATCTGCAAAACCTTCATATCCCATTTGATGCATAGGTGGCATTTGACTATTCATTTGCATTTGACTATTCATAGGCAATGTGCTTCCAGCATTATAAGACATAATCAAATAACCAATAGCTATGAGAGCTAGAGAAGCTAAAATAATAGTAACAGTACTTTGTATATTAGACATTTTATAAATTATTTAATATATTAATATATTTTAATATGTATCTATTATAAGTATCTATAATTATTTTCTAGAAATAAAATCTATAAAAAATTATTTTATTATTAAGTTATATATTAAAGTAATTATGATATAATTTTTTTGGATAAAATTACTAAATAATACTAAATAATAAAAAAAATAAAAAAATAAAATAATAATTTATTTATTTATCTAAATTATTAAATAAATTATTAAATTAATTAATAAAATTTTTATAAATAATTTAATAAATAATTTATTTATCTAAATTATTTAATAAATAATTAAATTAATTAATAGAATTTTTATAAATAATTTTTATAAAATAATGAATAGTTGAAAAATTAATAAAAATTAATAAAAATAATATTAAAAAATTACTTTTTAGTTTTCTTAGTTTTCTTAGTTTTTGTAGTTTTCTTAGATTTAATCTTGTATTTTTTATTCTGATTTGAATATGGATAATATTCTAATACTATTTTTGGTTCTTTTTTCATTGGTAGTACTTCTAGTATTGGTTCTCTATAAGGAATAATATGCTTTGGAATCATATAATGTTGTACTTGACCATTTTCCATTTCATCAATTTCTAAATTAGGATTAGTTGATTCATTCACAATTTTTTTACCTTTATTGTGTGTTTCACCATTATGCATAACTGTAGAATAATAACTACTTACTGATTTTGCATATGTTTTTGGTTTTGACATTATTGATATTCTTGACATATTCGATTTACTACTTGGCATTCTCATTAATCTAGCAGCTAAATTAGTTTGAGATTTAGTTTTATTTTGTCTTTCTTTGCTAATTTTTGTAATAAGGTCATATAGGCTTTGTTGATTCATATATTTTGTTGGTTTTTGATTGTGAAATGTTGATGAATGTGTATTAGAATTATTATACATAGAATCCATATTAGAATAAACTGTAGTAGTAGTAGAAGAATTCATAATAGATTTAGATTTTTTATTTGTTTGTTTCTTTGTCTTCTTAGTCTTCTGGGTCTTCTTAGTCTTCTTAGTCTTAGATGTTTTCATAGTTTTTTGTTTTAATCTTTTTACTGGCATCTTGAATTATTAATATTATTTAACAATTATTATTATTAAATTTATATTGTTTATTGAGAAAATTATTTATCTAGATAAGTAAAATTATTTTATTTATTATAAATTATTTATTATTATTCTTTTTCTGTTAAATTCTTTTTCTATTAAATTCTTTTTCTGTTAAATTCTTTTTCTATTAAATTCTTTTATATATTTTTTTTAGTACGGTTGTAAAAAACTCTACTTTTTTTATTCTTGGAACTTAAGTTTCTATGGGTTCTTGGTTTTTTATTTTTGTGTTCTAGTAGTTGATTCATATTGAATTTACGTTTGCCACCTACAGTTTGACTTAAAAAAGCGTTTTCAAAAGATGTTGCTCCTTGTTGTGGAGCTTGTGGTTTAGCTTCTAATTTTTGATTTACTGATGTTGATGAAATGCTTTGTGTAAATTGTGCTGTATCTATTGCAGCTTTGCATAAAGTATCTAATTTGTTTTTTACAATTTCTATAGGTTCATTATCAATTGCTGAATTATCAAGAAATATTTTGTAATTAGCGAACATTATAAATATTGCTCCTAATAAAGAATCTTTAGTTGATACTGTTTTACCAATTCCATTTTTAGATTTCAAAAGATTTAGTGTTTTACCTGTTGTATCACAGTCTTTCAATAGTGGAGAACTTGATAATTTTTGTAAAATATCAATTAAACCATAAACATCCATATTACCAAAATTTATACGTTCTTGTATTGTTATATTTGATTCACCTACTTTTGTGCCTTTTGTGTATTCTTTTTTATTTAATGTCGATGAATAAATTAAATCAGAACAATCTTCAGTACTGCATGCAAATGATTGGCTTGGATAATCACTATTATATTTTTTAATTGCACCCGTTCTAGTTAAAAAGAAAAATTTAAGATGTTCTAGATTAGTTACTATAGAACGACCTTGATTCACAATAAAATTTATATATTTATATATGAAAAATGTTGCTGATCTGTAAAATAATTGTGGTAATGCATTTGATATTTCAGGATTTTTACTTAATTTACTATTCAAGGTTTGTACAGAATTTGTATAACTTTGTTTATACAAGTAATTTAATATTAAATAAATATATTTAATTAATGGATTTGCAAAATAAAATTTTATATTTTTTATTTTTTCTATATTTTTTAGTTCTGGTAAATTTATTCTTTCTGTATTTCTCCCTACTATTTTTATACTTTTAAATACTTCTTTTATTTCATTTTCTATATCAGTCATAAATAAACCAGTTAAATCATAAATATCATTATCAAAATCATCAATATATTCACCTTGGTTAGATGACATATTTTTATGATAAAAATGTATAAAAGAAGTATTTAGATTACCTAAACCAATTGTGTTTGTTTGATCTATTTTAACATTAAATATTGTCTTTATATTTGCATAATCTTCTGTACTTAGATCACTAGATATTTTACAATTAGTATTTGGTGTATTTATTGTAAAATATTTATTATTACTATTATCATCTTTATCTATTAAAAAATTAATAAATTTATTAACTATTCTAATATATAATTCTTCTGTTAAAAATTTTATAACTTTTCCTTGTGGAATTTTATTATACATAATTTTAATATTGGATTTTTCATTAGGATTAGGATTAGGAGCAAGTCTTTCTATATCTAAACCATTAATAAATAATGCAAACTCTAAACTATCTTCAGCTATAGTTTCATCATCTTTAATAAATACATTAATAGCCTGAAAAACAGTTTTTTGCATTATAAAATTTTTAAATACTATTTCTAATTGTTTTTGAGTATCATTTGTGTTTTTTGTATGACTATAAAATTGTTCTCTATTTTTGTTATATCTAGAAGCTATATATGTAACATTATTACCAACATGTTTTGGATTGTATATAGCAAAGTTAGCCTCAGGTGCTACAGTGTTAATAGATTTATTTAACTTATCAAACAAATCTTCACCTAAAAATTGTGTTTTAATTCTTATAGTATTTTCTGTACCAGGCATATCAAAAAGGACTAATTTAGGAGTTTTTTGCTTGTTATTTATTGTTACTTCTTTAAGTTTTATTGTTATTTGTAAAAAACTACGACTGCTTTTATCATTGTTTGGTGTTGCTAAAATTCGAAGTTTTGAAAAACGATGTCTTTCTAATAATCTAATTCTATCCGAAATAATTTTATATGATATATTTGTAGTAATATTGTTATAAAGATTAGTTGTTATTTCATTATCCTTCAATATTATTCCACATTCATTAGCATATTTTTGAATTTCACCATCTTTAAGTGTTTCTATAGTAACTTTAGCTTTTTCTTCATCTTTAGTAAAACTTGAATTATCTGTAACTGATATTATTTTTTTTGTATCAGTTAAAGCAGTATGAGGATTATGTGAAATACCTAATGGATAAAGTTCAAGAAATTCGACTGATTGTATAGAACCTGCATTTTCTTTAATAAATTGTTCTAATATAGAAGGGTCATAATGGTCAGGACTATTTAATCCTTCTATAAGAGCATAAGTTTTACCAGAACCTGAAAAACCATATCCAAATATAACTACTGAACCACCTTTTTCTAGTTTTTTCATCAAATTATGAGATTTATTTTTAATAGTTGATGCATCAAATATTCTACCATCTTTTAATTTTGGTAAATTGTTATTTTCTAATAATCCATTATATCTTTCAATAGTTGTAGCATCATCCGGATTACTAGAACCACTAGAATTATATTGATTTAAACCAAACATATTATAATATATATGAAAATTATTATATTGAGGGGGATATATACTATAAAAAGGTCCATAACCATTCTTTATTATATTTTCATCTTCTGTTGGATCATTGCAATTAGTAGATATTTTTATACGATTATTATTAACTGTAAAAATATCAGCATAATTATACCCACCTTTTTGAACAATAGTTCCTCCACCATTTTGTCCGAGTAAATTATTAAAATAGTCTCTAAAACTTTCATATGGAACCTTTGTTGTTGTATTATCAATTCTCATAGGCTTACATCTAACTGCAACACGAGCAGTTCCAACTATTATTTCATAAAGATCCGATAATTTATTTTGTAAAGCAGATTTATGTTCTGCTGTTATTTTTCTCATAAAACCAATAATATCATTATAGTTATTAATTGGATGTGTATCATTATCAATATTATTAACAAAATCAGAAAAGTTTTTTTTTAATTCATTATATAGTTTTTTAATTGTTGTAAATATATTATTATTTTCTGTATCATCCTTTAAAAGTGAATCAATTTCTATTTGTTGGTCAGGTTCTTTATTGTTATAAGAAGTCATTATAAACATAATATCGCTAAATATTTCATTATATACAGATTGAGTTTTAATATATCCAACTGTTTTTGGTGAATTTGCATTAATTAAATCTATAATACCATTAATTATCTTAAGTTTTGTTCCTGCATTTAAACTAGCTAGAGTATCTGCTTCTAATAATTGTTTTTTTAATTCTGGAAATTGTTTATTTATTTTTGCAATATTTGATTCTGATATTTGCATATTTTTTAATTCTTCTAATTTATCTTTATATCGGTTTTCAAGATCAATAAATTGTTGCTTCTCAGCTTCTTCTTTTACTAATCTGGCAGCTTCTTCTTTATCTCTTCTATCTTTTTCTTCAGCAAGTCTTATTTCATCAGCACGTCTTTTTTCTTCGGCAAGTCTGTTTTGTGTTTCTCTGGCAATTCTTTCTCTTTCAAGTTTCTCTTTTAATAGTGCTTCTGCTTTTCTGTCTCTTTCAGCCTTTTCAATCTTTTCCCTTTCTGCTTTTTCACGTTCATCTTTTTCTCTCTCAGCTTTTAATTCTAATAAGTAGTTTCTATAATTAGAATCCATTTCAGATAATTCGGTTTCTATTTTTCTCATTAACTCTTTTACTGGTTGTAAATCTAATTCTTCTGATGTTTTTTCTACTGATTGTGATTCTGCTTGTGAGATTTCTGCTGGTGCTAAGTCTTCTGGTGCTAATTCTTCTGTTGATATTATTCTATTTGTATTTTCTATGTTTGATGTTACTACATTTCCTTCATTTGCACCTTCATTTTCTGCTTCATTTGCTCCTACATGTGCTCCTACATTTTCTGCTTCATTTGGTCCTACATTTGGTCCTGTTGGTCTATTTACCACCACTGGTTCATTCACCACTGCTGGTTCATTCACTACTGTTGGTTCATTCACTACTGCTGAATTTTTTACTATGTTTCCTCCTTCATTTCCTCCTTCATTTATATTTGCTCCTTCTTCTATATTTTCTTTTTCTTTTGCTTTTTTTTGTAGATTTACTACTTCTGGAACTGGATTTACGAGTGCTCCTGCTTCTCCTTCTCCTGCTCCTTCTCCTGCTCCTTTTTCTTCCATTATATTATATAAATTTAATTATAATTAATAAATTAAATAATGAATAAAAAATAACTATATACTATAAATTAATAATATAAAAATTTAAAAAATAAAACTATTTAAATAATTTTTAATTTAATAATGTTTTCAATTCTTCAATTAATTTGTTTTTTTCTTCCATTATAGGTTCGACAGATTTTTTATAATCTTTTTCTAATATATTTTTATCTATTCTAGAATCATTTAAACTTTCAATAAATTTCTCTTTTTCTGTTTCATATTCAGAATTTATTTTATTATTTCTAGCTTCAATACGATTAATTTCTTGAAAATTGTTTAAAATGAAATTAGAATTCTTTTTAATTCTTTCATATTGCTTAATTAATAGATCTTCGTCTTCTGAAGCACTATTAATACTAATAAATTCATAATTTAATATTCTAAATAAATCATTAATTGTATTTGATGCAGTTTTAGTTTTCATTAGTCTTGTTATTTTTTCTATAAGTGATTGACATTCTTTTCTATGTTTATCAACTTTGGTAGTATCTTTTATTACTATATGTTTAAGATTTTCTTTTTCTTCTAATCTTACATATAATTTTTCTAATAATTTATAATATTCTTTTAATACAGTTATATAATAGTCTCTTTTTTTTGTATCATCAGGATTTGCTGAATAAGCTTCATTTGATTTATTTAATAAATATCCAATATCAATATTATGAGAATAAATACGTTGAGCTTCAATTAATAGTTCAATATTTTTGCTTAAACGACGTATTTCTCTAAATCCTTTTGTTTTTTTATTTATTGTTTCATTATTTAGAGGATTTGTACTTAAAACAATATAAATAAGATTATGTTTATTATTATCGCCATATAAATTAGCAGAAGTAAAATATCTAATATATGCTTCATATAAAGCAGTTAATTTTGTAATTCTTTCATCTATAGTACATTCATGACCTAAACATTCACCAGATTCAAATTCGTGTTTTGCTATTTCAATTTGCTTTTTGTCACTTTCTATAATTTTTTTGTTAGGATTATTTATATCTCTCATCATAGCTATTTTGTGTTCTTCTGGTTCTTGTTTATCGTAAAATTTATTTGTATTAATAAATTTTTTTGTAATATTTGTACCTGCTTTAGAATTTAATTGACTTAACGTTCCAATATATTGCATTTGTTCTTGTTTTTTATCGAATGAATATAATCTTTTTTCTTCAGATAGTTGAAATAATAACATATCTAATGCTATTTTAGCTTGTTTTTCATCTAAGTCTATTTTATATCTGTCCCTTTCAAATGGATCTGATACTAAGCTTATTCTTCGCTTTAAATCATTTATAAGTAATGCTTCTTTTTTCAGTTTTTCTGCTTTTTTATTACGGAGAGTTATAGAATTTTCACTAAGAAAATATTTATTTTTATCAAATGCTTTTTTAAGAGGTGAAGCAGTTGTTGCAGGCGCAGCAGATGTAGAAGATGTAGAAGATGTAGAAGATGTAGAATATGTAGGTGAATTTATTCTTGGATTTGAAATAGAATAATCTGGAGTATTATATTGGTTTGAAGCATTGTGATATATTTGATTATTACCTTGAAAATTTTGATATTCTGGACTCTCTGGATTATTATTACCTTGAACATTTAAATAACCTTGATTATTACCTTGCACATTTTGATATTCTGAATTATTAACAGGAACAACATGACTATCACCAGCACCACCTACCAAACTACCAAGTACATTTTGTTGGTCTTTTACAAGAATAGGTTGTGTAAGTATTTTTTTGATTTGAAGACTAACATATTTATCATAAGCTCTTTTCTTGTATAATGCTAGAACAAATAATAATACTGCAACTTTTTTAAACAACATATCAATGAAATAAAAAAATAATTTAAATAATTCAACAACCTCTAGATGTTTAATTAAATATAATATCTGTAAATCGTAACATTTATATATTGTTTGTTGAGCTTTATCACTATTTTTTATACTTTCGGCTTTTCCAAACCGTCTTGTATTAAAATATAAATTAGCATTATTGAATGAATCACTATTAGTTGTTTCAAAATTTTTCCATCGCATTGATGAGTTTCCTGGTTTTTGTTTCTCTTTAGTAGGCTTTCCAGATTCATTTTTATTTTTTTTAAATGTTGTAGGAATATTTGCTTTATAATTTGCAATAATTGTATCTAAATAATTTTCGCCTTCAGGAATAACAACATTACTTCTTTCAGGATTAAGAATATTGTGTAAAGATTCATCATTAATAAGTTGAATTCTTTTTATTAATTGTAGGGTTCTGTAAGTTTCTATATCATCTATAAAAAAATCTACAAACATAAATTTTATATTTTTATCTTCTTTATCTACAGGTTTCCAATCTTCCGTAAATTCTATTATTTTAGATTTTTTTTCATATATATCTAGTTCAACATATTCATCTTCTACATTATTATCATTAAAATGGGTTAATATATTTACAAATTTTGAATCATCTGAATCAATATCATTCACTTTATTTTCTTTTTCATTATATGTCATCATTAAAGCATTACCATTATCAAATTTATCTAATTTACCATAAATAATTTGCTTATCAGGTATAGCTGTAAAATATTTTTTTGCATTTTTAAAATAAATGTAATATCTTTGTAAATTTGGGATATTTATTGTGCATTGGTTTGTATTAATATCATAATCAATAAAATTATTACGATTTCCTTCTATAGTAATTGATTTTGCTTTATAATTTATATTTTTTACTATAAAATTTAGTATATTATTAGTATTATTATTAGTATTATTAATAGCAATGGTTCCATCAATTGGATCTTCTTCACTCACAATAAAATAATCATTAAAATATTTCATTTCTGTTCCAAATATAATTTTACATTTTTTATTATTTGATAAATTCTTTATAAATTCAGAAAACTTACAATCTACAAAATTATTATCATTATCAGAATATTGATATTTATTACTTTTTTCGGTATATTCATTTTCAATATTATCAAATATATTCATTGGTTTATTATTTAATAATTGTAAATTATTATCCATAAATGGTTTTAATTCTAATGTAAATTCAGCTTGTTCTAGATTGTTATTACCACCACCAGAATGAATTATAGGTGGTGGTTGGCTATTGTATGTTTGTTGTTGGTTGTCTGTTTCTGTTTGGTTTTTTGATTGTTCTTCTACTACTGGTATTGGTGGTAGTTCTTCATTAGCTTCATTTGCTTCTCTTGCTTCTCTTGCTTCTCTTGCTTCTCTTGCTTCTCTTGCTTCTCTTGCTAGTCTTTCTTCTCTTGCTTCTTTTGATTTATTTATAGCAGCACCTTGATTTTCAACACTCATATAAGTATTATGTAGAGGCGGTGAAGCATTATTATATCCAGGAGGTGGCTGATATCTTCCTCTATTCACATTATTTGTGTTTGGTTGATATTGATTATCATAATTACCATAAATAGGATTACTAATACCAGAAAATCCAGGAACACTAGATGGTATTGAATAGGGACTAGAGCTACTATAGCTACTAGGACTACTAGGACTACTAGGACTACTAGGACTACTTTTTGCACTTGATTTATTTTTAAATTTATTAGTACTATTTAAAATTTCATTTTGAGCTTTATTAAGATCATCAATATCAGTCATTATATTTTTAAGGTCAATAAATTTATCATCTTTTTCTTGAAATAAATCTGGGTCCAATAATTTAATAATAATATCATTAATTAATAAGTTATTTTTAATAGCTTTTATTATTTCTTTGAATATCTCATATATTTCAATATGTTTATTAATATAAAATATCTGTAAATCATTGCATTTATCAAAATAATCTTGTACTCTTTTATCAGAAAATTTTACTTTATCTTCATTTCGCACATTATGAAATCCTTCACTACTATTAAAACCATACATAGTTCTGCCTGTATTAGTAACATTTTTCCAATAATCACCAGCAAATCCTGTTTCAATACTTGCAATATCATCCTCATCTGCATTCTCATTAGAAATTTCTGGTTCATTATTAATTGTTATTTTTTTCAATGGATCTATTGCTGGTATATTACCACCACCAGAACTAAACAATACAGGATCGGTAGTTAGTTTAGGAATATACATTTCAATATATGGGTTATCAGTATAAATTGGATCTGAATTATTAGTATTATCTGGTAATTTTACATTAAAATGATTATAAAATTGTTTGATTGATCTTTTATTAGAATCAATATCCATTATAAATGGATTATTAACATTAAAAGTACCCAGAATTTTTTTTATAAATGCATTAAATTGTATATTTAAATGATTATTAGGATCTAAATCATACGATTCTACAAATGTTTTAATATTATTATCAATATTAAATAAATATAAATTAAATTTGAATATTTTGACTTTATGCTTAGTTTCTGTTGATATAGCATTTTTAATTTCAATTAAGTATTTATCATCTTTTATAAAATCTAAGTTACTAGAATTTTCATTAAAAAAATTTTCTTCACGAATTTTCAAAAAATTAGTTAAAGCTGCATCTAAATCTGGTATTTTTAAAAAATCAAAGTCTCCTGCCAAAAAATCAGTAAGTTTTTTTAAATGATTTTCAAAAATATATTCATCAGTATATTTATCATCTTTTTTTAGATTACCAATAGAACTATCTTGCATATATTTTTTTTCAAATTTATGAACCTTTTTGTTTTTATCATAATATCTTCTATTTTTTTTAACTGGGTCTTCCTTAAGTGGTGTTTCTTGTTGTTCAGTTTGTTCTGGTATTGGTGATCGTTCTGATATGGTTTCTGATGTTGGTGTTAGTGTTGGTGCTGCTGTTTGTTCTGATATAATTTCTGGTGATGGTGGATTAGTTTGTTGTGCTAGTTGTTCTTCAAATTGTTTTGATTTATCAAATTTTGTATTTGTAGATAATCTTTCTCTTACAGATGATGCTCTTGGTGGTAAATTTACTTTAGGTGTTGAAGGTTCTTTTACGGATGATGCTCTATTAGGAG
>Ga0214919_10006125_pt1 | contig 16667 bp, 12 predicted proteins | sample LL1503_MetaG_FD_177994 | JGI IMG/M metagenome (GOLD analysis project Ga0214919, IMG submission 177994) | Freshwater microbial communities from Lake Lanier, Atlanta, Georgia, United States - LL-1503 | ecosystem: Environmental > Aquatic > Freshwater > Lake | place: USA: Georgia | collected... | reverse complement strand
CCCCCCCTAACCCCTTAACCCCTTAATCCCTTTCTTCTGTGCCCCCTGCCCCCTTTTACCTTCCACCAATCCCTGATGATCAAAACGTCGGTGTTTTGGACCCGAAGCTGATTACAAAAGTATCTATTCCGGCCCGTTTACGTTGAATTAATACCACCAGACCCCATAGTTAACGCGATGCCTGATGCCCTCGAAAGCCTATTAAAGACCTGGCGGTCGCTGGATTTAAATAAATCTCCCTACATCCTTCCTGATGACGAAAAGGCACTAAAAGACTCCAAGACTCCTATCAGTTCTATAGGCGACTTCGCAGATTGGCATTCAGACAGAGATTTTGGTCAGAGGCTTCCTCATGAGCTTCAGGCAGGATTACTCCCCGTTCCCTTTGTTGGCGATCTGCGGCAAGCCCGCGTTTTCTTGCTCACCCTAAATCCAGGCTTTGAACCCCTCGATCTTTATGGCGAAGACACAAATGGAGATTTCAAGAAAGACTTAGTAAACAATCTCACACAGTCCGGTCTCGATTCAGAATATCCGTTTTTAACTTTAAATCCGAAGTATTCTTGGCATGGAGGCTATAAATATTGGAGCAAAAGATTATCTGATTTGATTGCTTTCTTTCAGACTGAAAGAAAGTGCTCATTTCGCCAGTCTCTTGCTTTTATCGCTCAAAATGTAGCTGTCTTGGAAGCCGCTCCGTACCACTCAAAGAGTTTCGACGTTTCCAAGAAAGTCATCAGCCAGCTGCAAAGTTCTAAGGCGATATATACTTTTGTGAAGGAGGAACTTGTACCTCAGGCTCTCGAAGGGAAGATTTTGCTTATCGTACTTAGGGCTAACTGGTTTTGGGAACTTAATGCATCCACCGACCTGATCATTTATGAACAATCTGAAGCCAGAGGCTCCTCCCTTTCTCTAAATAGCCGGGGCGGCCAAGCTATCCAAAGCTTCCTTAATAAAACATGAAACCCGACGACATCATCCCCTACGCCAGGATCGTCGCTGAGGAAGGCGTTCAACTCCAAAAGGGCATGAACTATGCCTCCGGCACTCGCTCTTCCATATTTCTCATGTCGATCCGTAAAGGCGCTCCGTACCGAGACCAGATCGACACTCAATCCGGCAACCTAATTTATGAGGGGCACGACGCCCCTCGTCGTAAGAATGGGCCGGATCCCAAGTCCATCGACCAACCCATGACATATCCCAAAGGCACCTGGACAGAAAACGGAAAATTCTTCAGGGCAGCTACCGATTTTAAGACCGGCCTAGTTAAAAATGCGCACATGGTAAAGGTGTACGAAAAAATCATGTCAGGCGTTTGGTGCTACAAAGGCATATTTCAGCTGGTGGATGCAAAGATCGTCCACGATGGAGTGCGGAACGTCTTTAAGTACTACCTCCATCCGGTAGAGAAAAGGCTCCTGCAGGGGGTTGTAGACATCCCCTTCACCCGGATGATACCTACCCAGGTGAAGCTAGATGTTTGGACTCGGGATAAAGGCTGCTGCGTACTCTGTGGAGAAAAGAAGAATCTGCACTTTGACCACGACATTCCCTTCTCCAAAGGCGGCACCAGCCTATCTGCAAACAACGTCCGCATCCTCTGCGCCAAATGTAACCTATCAAAATCCGATAAGATCATGTCCATCGCACCCTGGTTTGCCCCAGCACTTCTAGCCGCAGGTCAAAACTACTCACGCATACATTTTTCATAATGACCCCACAGCAAGCCGACAAACTTTTGCAGAAAATAGGCTTTTTCCAAACAAAAGGCGTTCCTGAACATTATAAAAAAGGGGTACAGCTAATTGGAGAAGATGCCATGCTTGAGCTAGCCGGTCACTTTAATGGAGAGTACGAGAATTCAGAAGAATACCTTTTAGAGAAGTCCGCAGAAGACCCCTACTTTTCAATCATTCACTCAACAAAGTACTCCATTTTCAAAGAAGAACTGCTTTGGCTCGATCAGGTACTGCCTAAAGATGCGCTGGTTGCTGATTTAGGATGCAGCACCGGTCACATGACTGCCCTATGCGCCAAAATGAGGCCCTGCTCAAGATTTGTCGGCGTTGACCTAATTCCGTCTGTCATTAAGAAGGCTAACTCCATTAAAGAGCAGCTTGGTTTGGCTAATCTTTCTTTTGAGCAACATGATTTTAGAACGATTAAAACAACACCAAAGCCAGACGGATTAATTAGCTTGCAGGCCGTTGGCGCTTTTTTAGACGATCAGGCAACAATTTCGCACTTAAGCGACTATGTTGATTCTAAGGCCTTTATTATTTTAGTTGAAGCCTTTGTGGTTGAAGAAGGTTTAAAAAGGATTTTGAGAGGCTTTCAGTCCTGCGGGTTTTCCATGGCCAGGTTCGATAAGATAAACTGCGGTAAAGGCCGAAGGATAAAAACGATGCCCGGTATTTTTTTGGCTAGAGGTTTTGATAATATTCCCTCATTGAATATCAACACCATTCATCTTTAGACGGTGCAAAGGTTTTTCGCCTGCACTGCTTCTTTTATTAACCAGACCCCGCTACCGCCCCATACTTCGCCAGCGCCGCCAGACACCCATCCCCGTCTTGAAGAAACTTCCCAATCGACGCCGAATAGTAGGCCCTAGAAAAGCCACCTGCCCCCTTCCACCTTAACCCCTCAAAAGCTCCTCCCGAGTCCGCGAGGTTTAGAGCGACGGAGGCCCACCATCTTCCAATGATCAAAAACGTCGGTGTTTTGGGGTTGAGAACTGAATCTTCATCCTAATCCATCTTCCCAGGCCTTCTTCCCCTTCTCATCAAAGAACACCATCCTGATCTCTTTTACTGATTTCAGCTTTGGCAACATTTCTTGAGTCGCCTGCCATGCCACCTTCGCCGCCTCTTCTGCTGGATACCCATAAACGCCGGTGGAAATGGCCGGGCAAGCGATCGATTCCAAATTATGCGATTCCGCCAACTCCAAGGCCGTTCGATAACAGGAAGCGAGCAACTCTGCTTCTTTGCCGTTGTGCTGACCATACTTCGGTCCCACCGTGTGGATGATCCACTTGGCGGGTAGTTTACCTCCTCGGGTAATAGCCGACTGCCCAGCCGGCAACCCATCTGGATATTTCGTTGCTCTTAGCTCCTCACAAAAGCGATAAATCTCCGGTCCACCCGCCTTATGGATCGCCCCGTTTACACCGGACCCACCGGTTAATTCACTGTTCGCCGCATTCACCACCGCATCAACCCTCTGTTGGGTAATATCCCCCACTAAGACTGAAATCTTTTCGGCCAAGGGGATCCTGTCAGGCGCTTAATTAATAGTTACCCTTATTCCAGCTTAACCAGGACATGAATTGAGGGAGTGGTTGTAAGGGACTGATTTAGCCCTGATTCGGCCTCAAGGACCTCAACATCGGCTCCTATTTTCTTTTGCACCTTTTCAAGAAAGTCATCTTCCAGCATTTCACCCACTTCCATATCTTCCGACAGGAGATCCTGAATCTCCTTTGCAATAAACTCTGGACCTTCGAAGCTATTCCAGAAGATCAGAAGGTGTGGACACTTGCCCATATTGCCTTCTTCATCACTGATCCAAGAATCACAAACTGGGCACTTTATTTCGTAGGATGTATCTTCTTCATTACCATCTTCACCGCCACCTCCTAGTCTGCTTTGATTGTCGTTTATTTTCATGTATTTACCCTCCACTTTCTGCATCTTGTCGGAAATTGTATGTGCATAAAGGGCACAAGCTTTTTTCAAGGCCTTATGACTAGTTTCAGTATAACTTTCCAATTCGACATTTAGATATCCGAAACTGCCTTCATCAAAGCGTCTTTGGCATCGGTATAATAAGTAATATTAATCTTTGTGACCTGATCGTCGGCTAGTTCATTCATTTGCTTTCTAGCGGTAACGGGCACAAGTAGCGTTTTTGCGCCTTTCTCGATCGCCAACTCGGCAATTACCACTGGGCTGTAAAGAGGCTCAACGGAACCTCCAAGATTCAGGCCTCCTACAACTACCAGTCCACCCTTGAGGTTCTTAGCAAGTAGAGCCGAACACATTGCCAAAAGGATTCCGACACCAGATGCCGCAGCGGATTTGTTTGAGTCAAAAGCTCGAACCTGAACTGTATATTCATGGGACCGCGGATCGCGGTCCCCTACTAAGCCCTTAGCCTGGGCATACAGGTTTTGTTCCGCGCATCGAACGCTCTCCTTCAATGGCCCTGGCGGAGTTTGGTTCAAGATCTTAACACCAGACCCCGGGCCGGTATTGCACTCCACACGGAATAGACCTGGATTTTCATCCATTCCTCCAGGGGATATTACCCAAGCCTGTCCCGCAGGAAGAGGATCGTCTCCAACACTGTCCTCGCTTTGCAACTCAGGTGTAGGAACGAACTGCTCAAGTCCGTCCATACCTAGAGTAAAGCTAAACTGGGTATTTCGATACTCAGCTGCACCAATTCGTTTCTGCTGTTCTTTAACTCTTCGGCGTGATTCCAACGCTATTCTAGCAGCCCATTCAATTCCTTCATCAGGGATCTCAGCATTCGTATCTGGATACATAAGCTTTAGAAGCCCATTTATTGTCTTTTGAACTGCATTTGTATCACGACCACTTAAAGCCGATCCAAAGTGTATTCTGCCCTGAATCTTTTGAAGCCTTGATTGTAGCCTCAGGTGATTCCAGCAACACGATAGGTAATCGCTTACTAGGCCAAAATGGTTGCTGAGCTGATCCTTGTTAACCTTCGGAACATCCCAACCAGGAATGTACGCGTGAATTCGATCCATAAATGCAGTGTCATCACGCATTTCTGGAGGGAGAGGGCCAAATAAATGCCCGATTTTTTGCTGGTGAGAAACATCCACATCGAAGTTTCCTACCATCACTATGCCCCCGAACCCCCGGATGCTTTCTTTTCCACGACTAAACTCACCGGATTCCATGTAACCCTTCATGATGTTTACACCATCTTTCTGATCGAAAGAAATTCCCGACACTTCGTCAAAACAAACCACGTCATACTGACAAACTAGGCCTCTCTGTCCGTTGCTATTATTCACGAACATTCTTGCAACCGTGGCCTTTCCTCCAGAAACCAAGTGGGCGTAGGGCGATACCTGCTGAAAGAGGTGACTCTTCCCTGTTCCCCTGGGGCCAAGCTCAATTGCGTTATAGTTGTTTTCAACAAAAGGAACCATTCTCAGAAGCATGATATCTTGAGTTCTTTTACTCAGCGCCGAGGGCTCGAGCCCAATGCTCCTGAGTAGAAATTCCCGCCACTCTTCAAAAGTGAATAAGGCCCTACCTTTAGCCATGGTTTCTAAAGAATCTCGTTTTGAAAGCTGGATTTCTCTTAGTGTGTCGATGCCGAAGGGCCTACCCCCCTCTTCTTCAGCAATCGTAGGGTCATAGCTCAGATCGATTTCTGCATAAAACCCACCCGTAAGCATCCTTTCATGAGAACGAACTAAATCTTCTCCGATCCGCACATCATTGAGCCGTAGGCTTGGCAGCTCGGCCTGGAAACGATCATTTCGGGTATCCAGCTTAGCCCGGATCACATCGATTAATTTAACCCTGCCCTCATTCTTTGCTTTCGCTTTAAAAAGCTCCTCTTCCCCTGCTCGAACCGTTCGACTCTGGAGTTGTCGCTGAACAATCTCTAGCCCTTCCTTGATTTCCTCCTCATTTATGCTGGCGCAGTAACGACCCAGAAGAAATTCCGCAACATAAGTAGGAACGGGATACTGCCCCTTAAACCGCCTCACAAGGTCCTTACGGACAATAAAACCTTCGAATGCCTTCGCCGCGATTTGATCTAAATGATCCAGCTCCATATTTAATTCTCTCCGATTGTTACGTTTTGCTTAGCTAAAACTTCGTCTCCGCGCGTAGCCACAAGAAATGCAGCCTGGCCTTCAGTGTCTTCGTTTTCAACGAAAAGAGATGCCTTCCCTTCCTGATCAACCGGTTTCCCCGGTGGGCATAGCAGGCTTGATTTCGGATCATTCGCTCTAGAACGAATATCCACACTCACCCCTCCGAATGAACCTGATAATTGGATTCCCAGTTTTAACCGAACCCATTTGATTGATTCAATCGTAACACTTTTATTCATCATTCCTGGAGAAGGCTGAATATGGATCTTAAGAGTTAGACACTCCTGGAGCGACATTCCCCCATGCGCGTACTCTTCCTTCCCAAAATTACCGATTCCTGGAGCTAAGGCTATTTCTTGAATTGGATTCCAGAACCAGCCCACCTGGGGGAGGCCATGCTTTACCCCAGGTTTCGGAACTGCACATCTTCCCCATTTCGATGAAGTTAAATGCTTGGGCAGATCAATTTTTGGAAAGCCACCAGGAAGCCATATCCATCCATGGTCTGTAACCACCACAATCTTTTTCCAGCCTGCCTCAATCAGCTCACCGATTCGCCCCACCACAGCATCCATTTCTTCCTGGATTCTCCAAGCCAGTTTAGCCCCTTGGTCATGGCCGTACGTATCGAACTTACCTATCTCCGTCCATCCGCATAGGTCTGGATCTCCAGTATCAGTCTCCTTGAAGAAATCATATCCAAGCTCCTTTAGTGCTTTCCTGAAATCAGCAGTCTCAAATGATTTCCCTGTTTTTATAGAAGAAGGTTGAAATCCATCTCCTACTGCTTCGCCTTTCACTTTATCCACCATTGGCCTCCATGCCGGTTTTGCAGTAGCGGTAACACTTGGGAGTGCTGACCATGTCACCTCAGAATCTGTCGAATGACCCTTACTCTTACAGATATCTATGAGTTCCTGAGCTAGATCCACCCTTAACCCATCAACAAAAACGTAAACAAGGCCGGGCTCAGGAGGAAAGCTAGTCGCATTTTCTACCCCTTTTTTAGGATAATCCGGGGCCCAAGCTTGCACACGATTAGCCAACTCCTCCAACCAGATCCGGTAAACTGCCTGCAGCACCCCAATGACCGCCTTTAGGTCAGGCATTGTTCTCACAGCATTTACCGCTTCACGGGCATCTCGGTCAATTCTCCAACCCTCCGACAAGTAACTCCCCGCGAGCTCCTCCCATGTATTTCCTACTTGACCAGCGGTAATCTTTTCTGACATAGAATTCAGATATTTTAATGAGATCGCCAAAGGTGCTTGATCAAGTTTAGCCCAAACCGAATCCGCTCGATTGGTATGTTTACGTGCTAACTCGCCTACGCTGATCTGTGCCTCCTTAAAGGAAAGCTCCTTAACCAGTGTCAACCTCTCCCTAAGTTCAGTTTCCTGGGACTTATTGAAGAGCGGTGATCGAGGATTCGCTTCATCGAATAGTCCCGCAGGTCGATACTTTTCCAGGGTTTCAGGCAACCCTGGAAAACTTGTATAAGCATCTTCAAAGCGTTTCCAGACTCGCTCCCACTTTCCTTCTCCTTCTATAAGCTTTTCGATTGCTGCCATATGGCCATCTTTTTCTGGGTCGAATCCATACTCCTTCTTGCAAAGCGCTAAAAAGGCTTTCTTCTCTTCCTTCCCCCATTTTTTTTCTGCTTTTTTAGGATTTTCGATCCATTCCAAAAGAAGACGTATGGTGTCACCAGCCCCCATTTTATGAAGATCTTCAGCGCCAATCTTTTTGCCCGTCAACTCAGCGACATCTTGGAACAGTAAAGTCTCAATTTGCTCATTCAGCGCTTCCCCTGTCGCCTTATCCCTTGCAAGTTCGAGACCCAAACCGCCGTTTGCTGACGTTAAAAAGGCGAACGGAGTCCAATCTTTCCCGTTATCCTGTGTCCAAAATTTCCCCAAGAATTGGAGAGGGTATAGATGCTTTGCGATCTCAGGAAAGGCTATAGCGGACCGAAATTGTTGTCTTGAAACCCCTGGCAGATAAATCACGGGGAGTGATTTGTTTTGTTTTCTACTGATTTGGTAACGAATAAAGGTTCCACCCCCAAAATATTCCCCCATCTTGCCGGAGAGCATCAGAAACTCTGGCATCACCTTGCTAAGATGGTGACAAACCCCTTCCCAACTTTTATCGCCGTCTGTCCAAAGAATGGCTGATGGTGAGGCAGTATCATGCCGATTATATTCCCCAGCTTTCCGAAGACATTGGACTAGATGATCCAGAATCTTCATCCGCTTTTCTTCCTAGCTAAAGTAAGGTGGACACAGTTCCACCGGTTCCCCGTGAAGACTTTCCCGCCGGTCGGATCCGTGCCAGGTTCGTCCGAACACCAAAACCAGGGATACTCTTTCTTATCCCTTTGTGGCTCCGTACCCCGATCCTTGTCCTTAATATTCGACAACTTGGAACGTAAAATGCCAGCACCTTTTTTTCCCAGATCTTTTGCCAGCAAAAAGGGCCTGCTGTTAAGTCTTACCCCATCATTCAGATCAGGATTCCAACCCTTCGCCTGCTCCTTGATGGCTTTCCATCTGACAAAGATGTCGTAAGGGGGTTCACCTTCTAAGATCTTTTCCAATTCGCCTTGTAACTCTTTAGCTGCTCCTAGCCTCTCCGCAGCTCCTGGTTTACCAGCTTTAGCCTCCGCTTGCTGTTGGCGGATCCAGTCCCCCAAGTAGGTGTAGGTAAGTTTATTTAAGTTACTGTGATCCAGCTTGTGGTAATTGACCAAAGCACCGAATCCATCTTTACGACCATCCCAGATATGCCAAATGAAGGGCCTCTCGTGAAATAATTCACAGTGTTGATCAAAGAACTCGTTTCGTATCCACTCTTCTAGCGTTTCAGACTTACTTCCTTTTGGAGATGCAGCAACAATTAAAGCTCTTTCATCAAATTTACCTAGAGCTTTACCCAGGAACGACCGCAAACGATCAGCTGCAGGTTGCTCTTTATTGATAGGAGGAATGCACACAATGCCATCATCATCCTCAAGCTTCTCGAGTCCATCGGGCTTAAGTGCCGGGCAATCGGGAAAACTGGAACCGGTCTGGCGCGGCCACTGATAGCCGAGCAATCGCGCCACGGCGACGTGCAAGGGCTGGTCTGCACCAGCAGGGTGGCCGTTAAATAACCACTGGGTTGGATCGCTCGAAAACGGCTTCGGTAATCCGTGCGGGTATTTCTCCGTTGCCACCTTCTGCCAGTGCACCAGATCGAAGGGCACTTTGAGCAAGGTCTTGTTCGAAATCTTTATTGACTGGTCAATCTCAAGGACTGCGTCTCGATACTCTTCGGAACGACAATACTCAAAGATGGCTGCCCGATCCTTTTGGTGTTTGGGAATAACAACAGCAGTATTGCTGTCGAAACACTTCCCGGTGTAACAGCCCGAGCGCAAAGATTTCATCTGAGCAATTGCCACTCCTTGAGATCCCCAGGCTTCCAATCCTCGTATCCATGAGGAAACTCCAGCCTCACCTAGGCGTTCGACTACCTGGTCATAGAGAGCTCCATTCCCTTTTTGCCAAAACAAAATTTGCGTGCAACCGCTTGCCTCGGACCCATTCTCGGGAGTCGAGTGCTGCAAGACCCAGCCGTTTTCCTCCCGGGTAATTTCCCAAAAACAAGCTCCAAACCGGGGAATGTCACCGGTACAGATCCCTTGGTAGCACTCACAGTATTTCGCAAGGTCTGGCAATTCGCTTAAGCCTGCGGGGGAAATCTTGTGCTCTCTACTTCCCAAAAGCTCTTTTTGTTGGAGTAAAACTATGGTTCCGCCTTCCAGCGCGCTGGCCTTACCAGTCGAATGCGCTTCCCGAACGAAATCTGCATATCCGAGATTGTGTGTTGCTTCAGGCTTGTTTTTATCAATAATCAAAAGAATCGGTTGAACGATCTCGCCCGAGATTGTCTCGAATGCTCTCGGCCCTAGCTTCGCCACAAACCTTATGCAATTTTCCTGGAGAATTCTTTTGCGCAAGGAAACGTAATATCTCTGGTATGTGAGGCTTTGCGGCGTGACGACAGCGAGTGTGCCATTCTTCTCTAAATCACCAAGAGTCTTAACCAGAAAAGTCGTAGCAAGTTCTGCATGCGAGTGTGGATCAAGGAAGGTGGCAAATGTTTTTAGTTCTTCGACTTGGTTGGCTCGTTTGAGGTATGGGAAGTTCGTAGCAATGAGCGTGAACTGGCGAGCAAGAATTTCCGCAGCCTTAGCCAGGCCGCGTGCAGTCACGGCCATTTCATGTGCGGTGTCGTCCTTAGTCTCCTGCACCAGCGCCTTTTCCAGCAGCGGCTGGAGCTCATGGAATTTAGCCTCGAGTAAATCACCTCCCGATGCCCTTGGATTAATCAAGCTGCCCAATATTGGCGCATCCTTAAATAAGCCATGCAGTTTAGACATGCCTCGCTTAAGTCGGTCGTTGCCGCCAGCTGTCGCAACCCACTCTTTCTCTGAAGTGTGTGGGGCCAGGCCACAACAGGCCAAATGCATTTGCGGCAAAGACTGGTATCCCGCCATTTTCCAAGCAGCTAGAGCAATATTAAAGGCCGCGATTTGAGTACACCTTTCATCAAGCTCTAGCCCGAAGAGATTATCTTTAAGAACTGCAGCGATAGCTTTTTTTGCGCTTAGCTCCTCTTCTTCCATTCTCATTCTCACTAGAATCGGCAAAGCAAATACAGGAAAGTGCCCCGAGCCCATGCATGGATCCAAAAATCTGATCCCTTTAGCCTCTTTAGGCCATCCCTCAAATGTCCCAGAAGCAGGAGCCCACTGTTTCGTATCTTTATTCTGTATGAATCGAAGATACTTCCAATCGACACAAACACCCTCTTTCGAGGCGAGACCTGCTTTGGCCCTGGCCTCTTCCTCACTTGCACCACTAATTGGCCCAAGTTTTCCTGCCCACCAAGCACCCAAGGTGTTGTGCAGAAGAAACTCCACCATGTAATCCTCAGTAAAGAGCTGAGTAACAGGAGATAACTCTTCAGCTCCTATTTTTTTTTCTGATTCGTTGACCGCATCTTTTCTTTGGGCCTGCCAGAACTGATAGGTCCATCCCAAAGAGTCATCTCCCAAGAATATCTCTTTGCCTAAGGTGTCGAGCAGCCGACGTAGCTCAACCTGATCGTTTAGAGCCAGTTGTAATTCTAAAACCGGATCATCAAACCTAAAAACGCCGGGCAATTCTTCCGAGGCGAATTTACATGCGAGTTCAAAACCGTTTTTAAAACCCGCACCAACAGCCAGCTCCTCACAATCCTCGAGAGTTACCGGAACATTCCCACTACCCTTGTCGCTGATCAGAAGATTGTTCTCGGCAAGAAATCGCGTGAAAAGCAGCCGGTGCCAATGCTCATATGCCGCAGCCTCAACTAGTCGTTTTATTTCTTGGATACCTTTTGCTGAATCAAGCTCGTCCCCTAACGCACGTGCTCTCGCCCGGAGACGGTTGCGGAGTTTTCTCTGATCCACAGACATATGACTGCGGTACTCTTTTTCATGAACTGCTAGGTTATGAATCGATGCCCGACATGCTTTTTCCGCTACCTCTCGGGCTTCTAGCGTGATCTTAGCAAGCTGGTTGCGATTCTCTTTGGATAAACTGGCCATGGAGAAAACCGGCTTAACCGCCAAGAATCACTGGGCCGTCTTTCAGCTTGCCTTCGATCGTGCTTTTTGTGTTGTTAAGCCACGTATCCAACTGGGCCGAATCTTCAATAGTCGCACCAGGTAAGGCAACACGTTGCGCTTTTGGCTTTGCCGCCATAATGGCAGAATCAAGGGCTTTTCTTACTCTGGCAGGAATCGCATCTGTTAACTCCTTCCAACCCTGAATCCCACGTTGCTCTAGACTACTAAGTAGCTCTTGCTCAGAGCCGACTTGAGGCGCAGGCAACGAAAAAACACCATATCGGTGTAGAATCTCTTTTTGCTTTTCCTTCGATAGCTTCTGCCAGGCAGGGTCATTGCCAATTGCTCCTACCTCGACTTCAATTTTTGCTTCGTAGGCCGCGTGGCCATTCTTAAGAGCTTCTCGCAGGAGTGCGCTAAGGCTTTGACGAATGGGGGCTACTAGGTCCGGATCTTTTAGGAGGAATCTGTCCCTATGGATTCCCTCTAAACCGTCTCGAGCACTGTCTATTTTAGCAATTTCGGCATGGACAGCTTGCTGTAGAAGTTTTTGTGTTAACTCGTATTGAGGCAACTTCTCTTGGATTTTATCAGCAATCCCCCTCCATTCGATGTATGCCTTTTCTAGTTCATCGGCATTCGTAAAAAGGGCAAAGAGAAGATCATTTTGAGTTAAGGCTTCAATAGAGGTGAGCAAGGGTGAAGTCGGCGAAACTGGGCATGGCGGTTCGCCCCCAGCGCTTTTAATAAGATTCTTCAGGAGAACTATAAAAAGAGGGGCTGCATTCTCCTCACTTCCGGCTGTGAAGGGATGGCTGGCAGTCTGATACAGTTTCCGGATCCTCATCTTCTGTTGCGCAGTTAAGACAGGGTGCTGTACACGGTAATCCGCTTGTGAAAACTTCCGTTGATCCAAGTCCTTTAAAGCGACTGGTTGACCGTTAAGTCGGGCACTTAGATGCCCACTAACCAGCAGAGTAGCGATCGTCGCCTCAACAGCATCCTTAGGCCATCCGTAGGGCGGGGCGCAGAATTTTCCAATTAGTTCAGCCCCCTTTTTTCCCGAACCAATTTCCCGCAAGAGTTCGATCGAAACAGGATGTTTATCGGGATCTCCAGAATAGCTAAGCGCAGAAAGTGCATCGGCATTGCCGGCTTTTGCTTTGTTCAGCGCTGTTGGCCAATTTGCCGAATCAGCAATATCAAATTTTGGATAGAGCCGTCCTAGAACCTGATCGCACGCTTCCTCTGCCGCTTCTTTAAGTGTAATGATGTTTTCTTCTTGGCCACCAGCCAAGAATAAGCGATTTCCCTGAAATATATCTCTTATAATAGTGCGAAGGTTGAATTCCTCCTGCCGCTTTCTTGACTCAATGTGCTCCTTCGCATCCCGTCCTTCCTGACTCGTGGGATGACCTTTGCTATTCAAGGTCTCATCTGCAGCAAGAATTCCTGCAATGGCCTTCTTAAGATCATCCATTTTCGAACGAGGAATCAGCAGATAGATTAAAGGATCATCTTGGCTCTTTCTTCGTATCTCATCGATAACGGAACGTTCGTCCTCCACAAAACCGTCTCTAACCCAAATAGTGATCCCCTCATCTCCTTTAGGGTTCTCCGGTCCAAAGTGGATAGTTGCTTTACGCTTTTCTTTTGCTTTCCCATGCAGAACATTCACTTTATCAAGTTCAGCACGCACAGCATCGGTAATATGCTTGGTGCGTGTTGGAGCAATTCGCTCCTCAGCATTAACAAGAGATGCTAGGTTTTTCTTGTAAAGACTCTCCCACGACGCCCCTTCTGTTGTCTGTAATCGATATTCGCCACTAACAAGCATCAGAATATTTTCCGTCACCATTTTCTCTAAAAGAGCGGGTATTTCCTTGCGAAGCTTTGCCGTTGATGAGATGAGGTCCTCCGTAAGAAGGTCGGAAAGATGCTCCGCATTTGCTCTTACCCCGATGTCGACCTCTGAGTTTTCTCTGGGCAACTTATTAATGAGAAAAACCAGTGCGCATATACGCTTGCGCAGATCTCCTTCCGGCTTCTTTTTTTGTTCTTCTATGATTTCTTGGAATCTTTTTTGCAGCTCACCGGTCTGAACGAGGTTGCCTGCGATTTGCTCATACAAGAAATCCGCTGGAACTATATTGCCGAGTTCTTTGTTTGCCACATGACGGCAGGCATCGTGTGTAACCTGCAACTGAGTTCGCATTTGAGCGGTTGTACCTGATGGATCAGTATGATGAAGAACGTACTCCCAGAAGCGCCGTCTTACCGGAAGAAGCGGGTAGTCCATTGCATAAAAACCAGCATCCTCGCTTCGGGTGCAAATCTTTGTATTGCTTAGTTGTCGCTCAATCTCTCCAGAATGTTTTGCACACATTTCTTCGATCGACTTAATCTTTTCAGGCTTTTTCGCTAAAACGACTGACCGAACGACTTTTTCTACGTCATTGTCCTTCAAATGAATCTTGATAGGGAACCTGGCCATTATTTTCTGCAAAGCGGTCGTATCGTTCAGGGCATTTTGACCTGTGGCCACGAGCAAGACCCTACCCTGGAGGTTCTTCTGAATTTTTTCCGCGACCTCCTGAACATCAAGAGCCATGGAGGGATCCTCATTAATAAACTGCTGAACTTCATCTAGTACGACAACAGTGCAGGGTATTTCTCCATTCTTACTTAAAGCCCTTTGAAAGAGATCCAGCATTTCAGGCATGGATATATCGGGGGTACCTCTCGGATATGCAGCACGCAGAACCTCCATCACTTTTTCTGTGTTTTTGTAATTGGGGTAACATTCAAGATATGCTTCACGAACAGGCTCGGATACGTGTATCGAGTCAATTTCGTCTTCTAGCTTGTGGCCATTGGATTTAAGAGATTTACAGAACTTCTCGTATTTTTTATCTTTCTGTAGGTCTAGAATAAATCTCGCGGCGCCTACTTTCTCAGGAAGCCCGAGACTCTGAAAAAGAATGCCTAGGACCCGATGGCGTACGCTACCTGCTCCGGCTTTTAGAGTACCACCGGCGCTATGCAGACCCCCGTGACTTTTCGCACGGTTCGAAAGCTCTTTAAGGGCTTCCTTAATTTCTGGAGGCAGGTTCGCTAAGGAGCGTGCTTTGCCATGTTTTCCTATTTCAGCATCAGTCCAAAAATAACGAAGTACTTTAACTAAATGTGATTTACCACTCCCGTAGAAACCACTTACCCATGCTCCGGGTTGTTCTTTGCCGAGATTCTTTAGAAAGCTATTCAGGATTTTTTCAAACCCATTCTTATACTCACCATCGCATACAAAGTGAGTGATTTCGTACGCAAGAGTGTCCGAATCAGGCTCCACCTCACTATTTGAGGAAACTCCATTATTAGCGATTTGCCAGGCAGTAGGGTCTCTTTGGAATATATCTTTATTTTTCATATTTTTAATTAGTGGCCAGAATTGGAACTGCCATGTAGTTCCATCCTTTTCGCGCGTTTAAGAATTTGTATATGTTTTCTTCTTTTTCGCCAGGAAAGAACAAAAGAAGGTTGCCCGGAAGATTTTTTGACAAGGACTCAAAGACTTCAGAAATAAAGGCAAAATCATAGATTCCCATAGCACCCAGAATAGCGAATACAGTCTTATCAACTACTTCAACTGGACAAGCTTGAATGCAGCTTAAAATTCGATTCGAGAGATATTTCCTGAATTGGGGGTTAGCAAGATCCGCTGTATTTGCATCATCTGCTAGGCACTCCTTTTTTTTCTGTTCAGGCATTGAGTCAAGCCAGTCAGCGATTGCATGATTGAAATCTATAGTTTGCCACCGGTGGCCGTTATCTTTTGTAGCTATTTCAAATTCATCGATTTTGGATCGCAGCCGCAGCTCATCCTCCGGAGGATAGACTGCTATCCAGGTTCTTTGGGTAAGATCCTTTTCTTTGCGATACGGCATAGAAATATGCCTTTTATAACTTTCGATTAATGAGTCGATTTTACTCATGGCAAATCGCGTTTTCTTCGGTGGTCAGCAGTGGGCTGAAGTCAATTTCGGTAACCCCTCCAGCATTTCTCAAACGAAGCCACCCCTGGTTTGAAGCCCATGAAAGGTGGCTAAGTGCAGTGTGTGCATCAACTCCGGCTAACTTCACAAATTCTGAATTCAGAAGGAGTTGGCTTCTTAAGCCAAGAAGAAATCCAGCAAACATTGCAAAGGCTGTACTTGCAGGTCTTGGTGTAGGTATTGATCTTTTTTTGACTGCTCTTCCTTCAAGATGCCCGCTGTATGTCCATGTTGTGTTCACGTTCTGAGCCAGAGATCGTTTCATGGCCGCGCTAAAGCGGCTTGGAAACCCTTCCTCAAGAAACTCTTCCATTCGAATTCTTTTTAGAATCTCTCCAGGGCGGAGGGTACTGATCAACTTAAAACTATGGCGCAACTGCGTATCCCTACCATACGTGCAGATCATCGCACTGATAGGAAGGGAACTTGGATCTGCCTTTACCACTTTACGCAAAACCCTGAACAATGCCTTCTTAGGATCAAGGCCGTACAACTCAACTAGGTGGCTAAAGCTCTTTTTCCTGCTTGAAAATGTTGGCATACCAAGACAGTTCTCTTCCTCTATAGCCTTCTTAAAGTCCTTTGGATCAGCAGCTTCGGGCAATACCTGAAGAGCCTTCGAAATTTCATTCATCATCATCGAGCGGGCCATATGCCCACCCGTCTTTCCATTAGAAAAACCAAGAGCCTCCGGCATGGCGTTGCCGCTTTTTTCTTGAGCAGTTTTTTGGGGGAGTTGAAGAGTCTCTTCCACGATCATCCTTTTTACCTGATTACCTTTCGCGCCCCAGCCCTTTTCCCATTATCCCATGCATTCTTTTTAATCCTTTTTTCGATTCGATCATTTCTTTTTCTTGAAAACGCACCAGAGAAAATACAGCAACAGGACCGACTGCAGGGCCAGTACCGCAACCAACGATGGGTTTTGCACATTCATCCCTATCTCGTCGCCCATCTAACTCTAAACACCACGCTTTCATCCTTATCCATTTCTTTTTCCAGCTCCCACATTTCGACATTTGGCACAACGTCGTAAAGTCCTCTGATAAATACCAGCTCTTCCCCTTCCCCACATTTC
>Ga0214919_10006124_pt1 | contig 16667 bp, 13 predicted proteins | sample LL1503_MetaG_FD_177994 | JGI IMG/M metagenome (GOLD analysis project Ga0214919, IMG submission 177994) | Freshwater microbial communities from Lake Lanier, Atlanta, Georgia, United States - LL-1503 | ecosystem: Environmental > Aquatic > Freshwater > Lake | place: USA: Georgia | collected... | reverse complement strand
TTGCGCTGCCTCGGTGCGCGTCAGCCGCCCGCCGGGTCGATACCAGACCTGAGACCAGCCCACAATGCCAACAATGGCAAGCGCCGTCAGGTGCACGTCTTCCACGACAAACTCCCCCGCGGCGACCCCCTCCTCCATCAGCGCGACCAGTTTGTGGTCGAACACACGCCGCATCTTGTTGATCTCTGTACGGTCCTCGGGTGCGAGTTCCTTGTCTTCGCGGCTGTAGATCACGGCATGAGCCTGATGATTGAGAACCGTCTCCATAAAATCGCGCGCGATGGCCTGCAATCGCTCGGTCACCGACCCCTTCTGCATCATGGCCCGGTTCAGCACGTCGTTGGATAGCCAGACCGCCCGAGAGCAAATCTCTGCCAGCAGTTCGCTCTTGGACTTGAAGTGGGCGTAAATGAAGGGCTTGGTCACCTGGATTGAAGCAGCCACCTGCTCCAGTGTGGTTCGGGTGTACCCCTGGTGATAAAACAGATCGACTGCAGCAGCCACGATGCGCTCGCGCTTGAGACGAGAAACTGCGTCGCGGATATCCTCTGGGGCATCCGGATTGCCAATGGGCCGCCGATAGGCCGCCACGGTCGAGGGCTTGGACGCACGCTGCGGTTTCTTCACAGTCTTCATGATGATAAGGATACCCCATGCAATCCTGGCCCACATTGGCACAAGATGCGTTTATAGTTGTGGTGATGCCATCACGCATGGCTGCCACCATTGATCTGAATACCTTGCCCGGTAATATGGCTGGCAAAATCTGACACCAAGTACACCATGAGGTTGGCCACTTCAGCCGGCTCAGCATATCGGCCGTCAGGGATGGTTGCCGCACGTTGTTCACGTAGGCTGAGGACTGAGCCGGAGGCCTGCGCAGATTCAATCTCGCGCAGCATGTCTGTATCAACGGGGCCCGGACAAACGGCATTCACTCGGATGCCCTTGCGGGCCACTTCGAGGGCTGCGGTTTTGGTCAAACCCAGGACAGCGTGTTTGCTTGCGGTATAGGGCCCGAGTTTCCGGGTGGCGACATAGGCGCCGAGGGAGGCAGTGTTGACCACAGCCCCTTTACCCTGAGCCATCATCACCGGCAACACAAATTTCAGACCCAAAAAAACGCCACGTACATTGATGCCCATGACCTTGTCGAACATCTCAACGGGGTAATCGACTAGCGAATGGATCTCGCCCTGCCAAGCCGCGTTGTTCATGAAAATATCAACGCGCCCCCAGGCATTGCAGGCGGTCTCAACATAGGCTTGGACCTCTGTCGCCTGGCTGACGTCAGCAGCCACGAACAGAGCGGTGCCACCACGCGCCTTGATTTGCGACTCAGTCTCCATGCCACGTTCACGCGCCAGGTCCACCAACAGCACTTTGGTGCCCACATCGCTCAAGGCCAACGCGACGGCACGGCCGATGCCCCCGCCCGCGCCGGTGACGATGGCCACCTGGCCTGCAAAGTCAACCTTCATGCTGCGCTGACCTCTGGCTTGCGATTGGCACCACCGCTGGCAGCCGCTGCATCACGCAAGGTGAAACCGCTGTAGCCGTCCTGTGCGCACTGGTGCAGGATGCGACGGTAACCACGCACGCCGCCTGTATAAGGCATGAAAACCCTCGGTTTACCAGGGATTTCGGCGCCGTTGTAGTACGAATCAGCGCTCAGGTAGAGGGTTTCTTTGGCCCGCTCATTGACGTGCGCAACCCATCGTTGCTCGGCTTGCGGCTCGGCCTCAAACTCGACCAGTTTGTTGCCCTCCATATAGCTGATCAGGTCAGCCAACCAATCGATCTGCTCCTCGGTGGACACCATCACATTGCTCAGCAACGATGGGCTTCCCGGCCCCACAACAATGAGCATATTGGGGAAATCTGAGACACCCACACCTAATTGCGTGACTGGACCAGAGGCCCATTTTTCGCGCAAGGTGATGGCGCCGCGGCCGAGAATATCGGGCTTGAGCAACGAGCCGGTAAAGGCATCGAAGCCGGTGGCGAAAATGATCGTGTCGAAGCTATGGCTCTTGGCCGTCGTTCGAATGCCCTCCGGCGTGAACGCCACAATTGGCGACTCACGCAGATCGGCAAGCTCCACGTTGTCACGATTGAACGCCTGAAAATAGCCACTGTCGACGGATGGACGCCGAGCGGCAAATGGATGCCCCTTGGGCACAAGTTTGTCCCGTACCACGGGGTCATTGATCACAGCGCCAATTTTTCGCCGAATGAAATCAGCAGCGGTGTCATTGGCGGCCTTAGACAACAAAATGTCGTGGTAACACAGCGCAAAACCGTAACCTAGACGAGACCAAGCGGCTTCGTAGACTTTCTCTCTTTCCTCAGGAGTGACATCAAGAGCTGACTGCTTGTTAGGCTTGAAGCCCAGCCCGGTGGGAGAGTTCCAGGCCTGTTCCCGGCGTGTACGGTAATTGGCCTTGACTTGCCGATCCTCTTCATCGGACACAGGGGCATTGCTGGCCGGAATGCTGAAATTGGCCGTACGCTGAAACACAGTCAAATGCTTGGCCTGTTTGGCGATGACCGGCGTCATCTGCATACCCGATGACCCGGTACCAATGATCGCGATCCGCTTACCGGCGAAATCAACCGGGTGCTTTGGCCACACACCGCTATGAATGACTTCACCCTGAAACGCCGCCTGGCCCGGGTAACTAGGTGCTTTTGTGGTCGACAACTGCCCGACACACATCACCAGAAACTGCGAGGACCATGCCCGCCCATTTTCTGCGGTAACAGTCCACCGCGCCGCCTGCTCATCGTACCGGGCTTGCGCCATTCGGGTGCTGAACTGGATGTCCTTGCGCAGGTCGAAGCGGTCGGCAACATGGTTGATGTAATTCAGAATCTCAGGTTGTGTCGCATAGCGTTCAGTCCAGCGCCACTCCTGCTCCAATTCGGGTGAAAAGCTGTATGAATAGTCATAGCTTTCCACATCGCAACGCGCACCGGGATAGCCGTTGTGATACCAGACGCCGCCCACGCCGGCTCCGGCTTCCAGCACTGCCACCTTTTTACCCATACCGCGCAAGCGATACAGCGCCCTCAGCCCGGCAAATCCGGCGCCAATGACCACCGCGTCCACCACTTCCATGCTGTCACTCCTGATTGCCATTGATTTGAGCTCACTGAGCGCGACAAATTGCAACAAGCCAGCGCCTACTAATCAATGTTCTTGATGGTATTATTGACTACCAATCAGTATTAGTCAACAATTTCTAAAAAAATTTTAAAAAAAAATAAATTTTTATAGGTTGTAAAAAAAGCAGTACCAATCAGTAGACCGGGATACCAAAGAGTAATACATTTGCATCATTCAGATTCTTCAAAAGGACCACAGCAGGCCATGGAAAAATCAAACGTGCCAACAGCCCTTGGCCGTGGCGAACAGTCGACTGCCGTCAAGACCAGCCACCTTCCAGCGGCAAGATTGCGGCAAGCAGCACTGAGAAGCCGCTTTCCCGCATGGGAGCCGTGCACCCTGGACGTCCAGTTGGACCGGACTGCCGAACAATTCCCTGATCGGGCTTTCGTCATCACTGACGACCATAGCTGGACCTACCGAGACATCCAAATTTGGTCAGCGCGCCTCGCTGCCGGACTGGTGAGCAGCGGCGTCATCCCAGGCGATCATGTCGCCCTGCTGATGGCCAACTACCCTGAGTTCGTCGCCGTCAAGTTTGCGATCGCGCGCGCTGGCGCAGTAGCCGTGCCGATCAACTTCCTTAACCGGCGTGACGAGCTGGGCTATGTGCTCAAACAATCAGACGCCGTGTTGCTGATCACCATGGACCGTTTCCGGGGTCTCGAGTACCTTCAGTTTCTGGATGAACTCGCACCAGGTTGGGCGCACCAAGGCGGCGGCGACGCGTTCCCACGGCTCAAGCAGGTGATCGTGTTCCCGACCAGCGAAACACCCGTACGCCAGCAGGTGGCAAGCCTGGCGGAGTTCGGCATGGGCGCCCAACCACCCTGCATCAACCGTGCAGACCCTCACAGCAACTGCGACGTCATCTACACATCAGGCACCACAGGCTCACCCAAAGGCGTGATGATCAGCCATGACATGATGCTACGCACAGCTTTCGGCAGCGCATGGGCCCGCGCCTTTGAAGATCGGCGCCGCATCCTTTTCTCACTGCCGATGTACCACGTGTATGGTTACGTGGAGGGCCTGCTGGCGTGCCTGTTCGTCGGCGGCGCCATCGTGCCACAGCTCAAATTTGACGCAGCCGAGACACTGGAAGGCATAGAGCGTCACGAGGCGACCGATGTGTTGCTGATACCGACCATGACGCTAGCGCTGATTGATGAGCAAAAACAGCGCCAATACCCGCTCAGTACCTTGCGCTCTGTCATCTCTTCAGGAGGCCGGTCACCGGCCTATGTGTGGCAACAAATCATCGACCATCTCCACCCCGAAGAAATCACGACCGGCTACGGCATGACAGAGGTAACTGCGTCCAGCACCGTGACACAACCAGGCGACCCAATAGAGCGTCTGCTCTCTAGCAATGGACGATTGCGCGACGTCGGACCAGCGGGTGACCCGTCCCTTGGCGACCGTCTGGTTGTCTACCGCGTTGTCGACCCCGATACCGGACTCGATGTGACGCCCGGCGAGGTTGGCGAACTGCTCGCCAAAGGACCTGGCGTCACGGCAGGCTACTACAACAAACCAGAAGCGACCGCTGAGGCCTTCACCGTCGATGGGTGGCTGCATACCGGCGACCTGGGACGAATCGACGCCGACGACTACCTGACGCTGGTGGGTCGACTCAAGGAATCCTACCGTTGTGGCGGTGAGCAAGTGATGCCGACCGAGACCGAGGACCTGCTGGTGACGCACCCGGCCGTTCTCCAAGCCCATGTAGTCCCTTTGCCGGATGAGCGGATGGGTGAAGTCGGCGTTGCATTTGTGGTGCTGCGTGAACAGCCGCCGACCACGGCCGACGAACTGAAGTCCTACTGCGCAGAAAGACTGGCCCGGTTCAAGGTACCTCAACATATCCTTCCAATTCGCCCGGAAGACATTCCGGTGACCCCGTCCGGACGTGCTCGCAAATTTCTGCTGGCCCAGATGGCGACCCAAACCCTGGGGCTGGGCTGACGCCTGTGCCAGGGCGCCACACCGTCAACCCACACGCGATTTTTTCCATTTAAAAAAAGGTAAATTCCATGCAATTCAACGAACAAATTGCCAATAGCCAAGGGTTTATCACCCGCGATACCCCTGTTGGCTTTGTGCTAGAAGGCGTTAAAAAAAAGGCCGCCATCCAGCTGATGGGCTCAAGGCTCTGGGGACGCTTCAACCCCAACCATTGGGACCCGGTTTACGCGGCCCAAACCGGGTTGGCAGCACCGATTCAGACTGGAGAGATGTCGTCCGCCTACATCTCTGAAATGTGCGTCAACTACTTTGGCGCCAATTTCTTTCGAAATGCCCGTTTTGTCTGCAAGTACGTTGCCTCTACGCTGGCCAATGAAATCATCACCACACACGGCGTTGTCGAGGAAAAAACGCCCAAAGGCCTTGGTTACCGCTTCAAGGTGGCGTTTTGGGCAGAGAGCGAAGCGGGCGAAAAAAAGACCATTGGCTGGACCGAGGTCGACGTGGGCGTCTAGCCCCCGTACACCCCCACGCCGTCCTCAAGAAGAGACCACAAAGGAACCCTCATGAATCAAGAAGTTAAAACCGACAGCCTGCGCCCAATGACCGATATCCAGATCAGGCAGACGCGAGAATTTGTCAGCAGCCTGGACGCCGAATCCCAGACTTACTGGGATATGGTGAACGTCGGTGAGGTGCTCAGTCGAGACCTGCACATCACACCAGAGTTGGTGATTCTTTACGCAGACGCCGTAGAAGACTACAACCCGTGGTTCGAGGGCTGGCGCATGAATACCTGGCACATCCCTGGCGAATCGCCCTTTGGCGGTGCTATCGTGCCGCCCCTTCTGGTGTCGCACTTCGTTCTGTCTGTCCAGTTTGACCACACCAAGCCCTTTGCCATAGGCTCCATCCACACTTTCCACGACACGGAGATCTTCGAACCCATACCCGTGGGGGCCACAGTTCGCATCAGTGCCCGGGCGACTGACAAGTTCATCAAACGTGAACGCCGCTATGTGCGCCATGAAGTGACGGTCACAGGCGTCACCACGGGCACGCTGTATCTGCGAGAAACCCGCGATATCCTTTCGCGCTAACTGGACTTGGTGATGCCCATTATGGAATCCGTACCTGTTGTCGAAGGTTTGTTTCAAGACGTTGCCGAGGGTGTCCGTTTGATGGGCACGCACTGCACCAGTTGTGGCACCCATTACTTCCCCAAGTCGCTGAGTTGTCGAAATCCGTTCTGCCGAGAAAAGAAAATCGTCGACACCTTGCTGGGGCCTGGTGGTACGCTTTACAGCTATACGCTCCAAACCTACCAACCACCCCCTCTGTTCCGCATGGCGCCATGGGCACCCTACTTGATCGGCCTGGTGGAATTGCCGCAGGGTATCCGTGTGATGGGTATGCTGACCGGCTGCGGACCCGATAAACTTCGCATTGGCATGCCCATGCAGCTGACCTCTGAAACTCTGTACTGTAACGAGGAGGGACGCGCTGTATTGACTTACAAATTCAAGCCGGCCAATACCGCTGCAGATGCAGCGCCAGGCAGAGGCGCAAACTCATGAGGCCGGTGTACATCTTGGGCGTTGGCGCTCACCCTTGGGGCAAATTCCCCCATAAGCCACAGCTCCAACTCGCGCTCGACGCTATGAGCCTGGCCCTGACGGACGCCAATCTGGAATGGAACGACCTGCAAGCACTGGTCGCAGCGAGCTCACGCTTTGAAGGCGGGATGGGCTGGGGGCTGCACGCCAACGAAATTGTGCAAGCTGTGGCAGAAAAAGGTATTCCTGCCAGTAACGTTGGGGGCGGCTGCGCCGCCGGCGGCATCGCTGTGCATGCTGCGTTCTCAATGGTTGCCAGCGGTCAATGCGATGTCGCAGCGGCGGTGGGGGCTGAACGTATGCCCAAAGGATTCATCCCACGCCCTCCCGGTATACCCAATGACATCACTGACAGTGACTACCTGCGCTGGGTCGCCATGGGTGCCACCAACCCCGCCTACTGGGCATTGGAGACTCGCCGGCGCATGCACGACTTTGGCACCAGTGATCACACCTTGGCACTGGCTTCTGTATTGATGCACCGCAACGCCGTCGCCAACCCCCTGGCGCGTTATCGCAAGGCCTGCACGGTAGCTGAGGTGCTAGCGTCGCCCATGGTGAGCGATCCACTACGCATCCTTGAAATTTGCGCAGTGAGCGACGGCGCAGCCGCGGTCATACTGGGCTCGGAAGAGCAAGCGCGCCAGCGCGGCGGCCCCATGATCAGGGTGGCGGGATGTGCCATTGCCACAGGCCAATTTGGCGACCCAGCCGTGCGGGTACCCACAATCGCCATGGCGGCCAGAATGGCCACGCCACACACCAGTGAAGTGGTGGGCGCGGTCCGCGCGGCATGCACCATGGCTGAAGTGGAGCCCAATGACATCGACCTGGTGGAGCTTGCCGACAATACCGCATGGCATGTCTTGGCTTGGCCGGAGTTTTTTGGCTTCTTTGAACCGGGTCAGTCTGACTGGATGCTCGCACAAGGTGAGATGGATATCGACGGGCGATTGCCGATCAACCCCAGCGGCGGCTTTTTGTCTTTTGGCGAAGCCACGACGGCTCAGGGCGTGCTGCAGGTGTGTGAAGTCGCCTGGCAACTGCGCGGACAGGCGACGGGAAGGCAAGTGCAACGTGCTCGGGTAGGAATGACCGCGGTCCTGGGACTGGGCGCCAATGGGGCATCGGTCGTTCTGAAGGTCTGACCTTGCTTGAGCGAGCAGCTGGGGCCAGATCGACTTCTGGCAAGCCCTATTGACCCTGGTTTGGCAGCAAGGCTTTACACCGGGAGACGAAGGGTGGGATCTGAGAAGATTAGTTTGGGTCTGATGGTCAAAAATATCAATCCGAGCCAATTTCCAGAGCGACGCCAGCGCGTTAACAGCCACAACTACAGAAACAGCCACTGCTGCCAACAAAACCCCAGCTCAAACCATAGCAGGCAGCCGCAGCGCCCGGTGAGCACAACCCACTCTGCCCCGCCCCGTCACCAACTCAGCCGCCCCGAGCCCACACATGCAATCCCGCCCCACACATCACAGGCCGTTCAGCACCGCACTGCCCCGCAGCCCAACACGCACCGCCCAGCCAGCAGTAAACTGAGTCTTGAACCGTAAAATACGGTTGCCCGGGCACTGGAAGTGCTGGGACACCCAAACAGTTGCATTATGCAACTGTTGTTAAATTGCATCAATTTATTACAAAGTAGTAGCTATTTCACGTAACCCATTGTTTTATATGGGCTGTACAGCGAATAAACCTACCCTGGCCGATTGTGAGCACTAGAGCCCTGTTCTGATGACCACCGCCCAACATCAAGCCTGGGGCCCAGGCCAACCGAACAAGTGCCCTGACCTAGACCGTGGTGGGTTCAACACCGAGCGCAGGTGTTTCTGATTTCGGACCATACGGGGGCGCGCTCAGCCCTTGACGGCGCCCGAGGTGATGGCATTGACCAAATGCTTCTCTAGGAACGAGAACAGCAGCATCACAGGCACCGCCGCAATCACCGCCGCAGCCATCAATTCGTTCCATTGCACACGGTACTCACCCACCATGTTGGCCACGCCCACGGACAAAACATGCATGGATGCGTCGGTGGTGAGCACCAAGGCCCATAGATAGGAGTTCCAGGCAATCAGGAAAGTGAACAGCGCCACCGCCACCAGGCCTGGCCGGGCGAGGGGAAGGATCACCAGAAAGAAGGTCTGCAGATAGGACGCACCGTCGATCTTTGCTGCTTCGTCGATGTCGCGCGGAATCGAGCGGAAGAATCCGATAAGCATCCAGACCGAGAACGGCAGCGCAAACGATGAATAGGCCAATATCAGTGCGAAATAGGAGTTGAGCAGGCCAAGCGACGACATCAGCTGAAAATACGGAATGATGAGCAGCGTCTCAGGCAGCATCTTGGTGAACAGCAGGAACACGATAAATGGTGTCGCGCCCCGCGGGAAGAAACGCGTGAACCCATAAGCGGCGAAAGCCGCCAGCGTCACCGACAGCACGGTCGTTCCCAGCGTGACCACCAGGCTGTTCAGGAAATACCGGGCAAAGGGTCGCTGGGTCAGCACCGTGACATAGGCGTCCAGCGACCAGTTGGAGGAGAAGAAGGCGGGTGGAGAAAGGAAGATCTCAGACGCCGGCTTGAGCGACGTGTTGACCATCCAATAAAAGGGAAACACCACCATGACCAGCGCCACCAGCACCAGTGCCCAGCGCGCACCGTCCACATAGGGTTGACGACGAATCACGGTGCGCTCCCCTGCTCGGGCTTGGTCAGGCGGATGTGGAAGATTGCGAACGCGAGCACTATGAGCAATAGCAGTACCCCGATGGCCGCAGCCTCCCCGAACCGATTTCCGCGAAATGCGGTGTTGTACAAAAGCACCGGCAATACCTCGGTCGCCCCCGCAGGACCGCCAGCCGTCATCACGCCGATGATGTCGTAGTGCCGAATCGTGTTAATGATGTCCAAGGTTGAGGCCACCACGAGCAGATAACGCAGGTTGGGCAAGGTGATGTGGCGAAACCGCTGCCACGCACCGGCGCCGTCGATGGCTGCGGCCTCGTACTGGTCACGGGGTATGGTCTGCAGGCCGGCGAGGATCAGCAACATCACGAACGGCACGCCGCGCCATACGTCTACGGCAACCACCGACATAAAAGCCAATGCCGGTGTACCAAGCCAGGCCAGTGGCGCATCGATGATGCCGTTTGAGGCCAGCAGGTAGTTGACGACGCCGAACTGCGGCTCCAGAAGCCATAACCAGATGGTTGCGCCCACCGCAGGGGCCACCATCCACGGCGTCAGAAACGCGACCCGAAGCGCCGTCTTGGCGAATCGGATCTCGTTGAGCAGAAGCGCAAGGCACAGTCCGAACAGCATGTGCAAGATGACGCAGGCGCCCGTGAACTGCACCGAGATACCAAGCGAGTGCCAGAAAGCATCGTCCGTCAGCGCGCGTTGGTAGTTATTGATGCCGGCGAAGGTGGTCGCAAGCCCGCGCGTGCGGTGCAAACTGATCCAGAACGCATGGGCCAGGGGGAATACGACCACCGCGCAAAGGAACAGAAACACTGGCCCGACGAATGCATAACCCACAAGGCGGCGTCGTTGCCATTGACGCATTAAAGGCCCTCCACGGGCAACCGACTCCCAACTATGAGTCGGTCACATGTGACTACCAGATCGGCACACTTAGACATCACGCAGTTTCTTCGTCAGCTTGGCATCCAGCTCGCGAAATATCTCGTCGGTCTTCTCAGGCTGAAGCAATGCCCGTTGAACGGCATCCACGATGTCGCCCGCAGCGATCTCGGCCCAGATGGGAGATGGCAGCGGATAACTGCGCGCATTCGTCCCAATCTGCACGAACTGGGCCAACATCGGGTCTGCCTTTACTTGAGGGTCATTGGCCAGGTCGTTGCGAAGCGGCATCCAGTAGGACACTTTGGCACGCTCGATAGACCACTTTTTGTCGGCATCGAACTTGATGAACTTCCACGCCGCATCCGGGTGCGGACAGCTGGCCGAGATGCTGGACGCGGTCATGGTCGCCATCGTTGGCGCATTGGGTACATTTGCAGGAATTGGCGCGACGAACACCTTGCCCTTCATGGCCGGGTTGTCCTCGTTCACCTTGGCGACTGCCCAGTAGGCATTTCGCATCGTGGCGATCTTGCTCTGGGCAAAAAGGTTGGTCTGTTCCAGGTAGTTCGTCGTTGTTGGCGCAGGCGCTGCAAGCCCCTGCTTGCCCGCCAGCCCCAGGTAGAACTTGATGGCTTCCAGGCTTTTGGCGTTTTTGGCAAAAGTCGCTTCGGTCATATCTGCATTAAAGGCTTCTCCACCGTTAGACCAGATCCACGTGAGCAGTACGCGCGTCGTCGTGTCGGTCTTGCCTCCGAGCACTGCGGTGGCCCACACGCCGTTTCCGGTTAGCTTCTTGCTCCATGCTAGGTAATCTGCCCAGGTCTTGGGAGGGGTGGCCGGGTCAAGCCCCGCCTTGATGACCAGATCCCGGTTGTAGATCTCTGCGTAGGTTCCGCCCCAGATCGGCAGACCATAGAGTTGGCCGTTCCACTTTGCCGCGCTGAGAATGTCCGCACTCCATGCGCCCCTGAACGCGGCCGGCTCTGCCTGCATGTACTTGTCGAGAGGGATCAGATAGCCGTTGTATGCAGCGGTCGCCACATCGACTCCCACGATGCACGGCGCTTGCTTGGCCAATGCAGCGGCAACGAATTTCGTCCAGTGGTCCTTGCGCGCGACCAGCACCGGCTCGATCTTGATGCCTGGATTGGCTGCCTCAAACTCCGCGATGGTGGCCTTCCAGATGGGCTCGTACTGTTTTTCCGTCAGGTTGGCGGTTTGCCACTGCAGCACGATGGGCTGCTGGGCGGTGGCGCTCCCTAAAGTGGCGCAAAGCGTGGCGGCGGCAAGCGCTGCAAAAGTTCTGGTTCTCAGCATGTTCGTTTCTCCTTCTTGATGTGGTCAGCGGTACAGTGAACCCTGCCGCTCGTTCTTCGGCTGGGGGCGAAATGTCATTTCCTTTAAGACCTCGAGGTTGGGCTCGATACCCAGGCCAGGCCCTTCGGGCAGCAGGAAGCACCCATCCTCATACCGGATGGGCGGCGTGGAAGCCTTGTCGCGGAACTCGCGCTGCGGCTCCATCTGCTCAAGAATCAGGAAGTTCGGAACGGCGGCCGCTAGGTGCATCGAGGCAGCCGTACAAATCGGGCCGCCCGGGTTGTGCGGCGCAACCGGAACGGTGTACATGTCGGCCATCGAGGCGATCTTGCGCACCTCGGTGAAGCCTCCGGCGTGCATGATGTCGGGCTGAATAATGCGGCAACCGCCATTCTCCAGAAGCTCCCGGTATTCGTGGCGGGACAGCAACCGCTCCCCCGTGGCAATCGGGGTCCGGATCTCCCGTTGCAACAGGGCCATCGCCTTGGCGTTCTCGAAGGGGATGGGCTCCTCGAACCAACCCGGCCGATAGGGGTGCAAGGCCTCGTCAAGCAGGATGGCTGAGCGCAGCGAAAAAAGCTCACTGCACTCGATGAATATTTCGCCATCAGGCCCCAGACCCTCCCGGGCCGCCTCCATGATGGCCGCGGCGCGGCGGATCTCGCCCGATTCGTTGGCATGTAACCCATCGCGGTTGAACGGGCTGCATTTGAAGGCCGTAAAACCTCTTGCGGCTGCCTCGCGGGCTCCCGCAAATGCAGCCTCTGGCGTCTTGACGCCGCTGAGCCAATGGCTGGCGTATCCGCGCATACGAGTGCGAAAGGGCCCTCCCAACAGACGCGCAACAGGAACCCCCAGGCGCTTGCCCTCCAGGTCCCACAACGCGATGTCGATGGCCGACATCGCAGTCGAGAATACCGCACCACCGCGCCAGCGCCATGCGTTATTTAGGCGGTGCCAGTGCTGCTCGGGGCCGGCCGGGTCGTGACCCACCAAATGCGGCGTGTACTCACGGATGGCCGTCTGCACCGACTCGATGGCACCGTGCAGGGACGCCTCGCCCCAGCCGCACAGTCCTTCGTCGGTCGAAATCCGCACCAGCATCCAGTTGCACCAGTCCACCCAGTAGGTGAATGTCTCGATCTTGGTAATTTTCATGTTTGCTCTGAGGTGTTGCCTTCTGAATGCTTACCTAGTCGCAAGTCTAGATTAAATTTTGAAACGTTTCAATGGTTTTCCACGACATGTTTTTCCACGGCTTTTTCCGCGGCTGAGTTTTCTGGCATCCGAGAGCACCGCCAAGATCGTCTGCCAGCCACCCATTGCCTGTTGCGGTCGTGATAACGTCCTCGTACGAGATGGGACCGTCTGCCAGGCACAAAACTGCCAGGCACTACAACATGTAAGGATGAGAAAGTGACCGGATGAGCACCAAGCCTGTCAGAAACCCGACCGTTCTGGACGTAGCTGAACGCGCAGGAGTCTCTGTCGGTACCGTGTCCAATGTACTCAATAGCCGGGGCAACGTAGGCGTTATACGTCGTGAACGCGTACAGGCCGCGATGCGCGACCTGGGCTTCCTGCCCAACGGGGTTGCCCAAAGTCTTCGTCGGCAGCAGTCGCGCGTCATAGGGTTGTGCACGCCGCAGACAACCAGTGCCTACTTTTCTGCCCTGCTGGAGTACTTCGAAGAGGTCGCGGCCAACGAGGGCTACGCCGTCATACAAGTGCTAAGCCACGGCGATCCGGCGCTCGAGCTGAGCCGGGTCGAAGCGTTACTGGGGCGTAATATCGACGGCCTGATCCTCATACCAACCTACGATGGCAGCGCAACGCTTAACTTGCTCGCATTGCGAGGCACGCCGACCGTCATTGTGGACCGCGTCACCAGCGACGAGCGCTTCGACACCGTGGCCATCGACGACCGTAAGGCCATGCGTGAAGCCACCGCGCACCTTATCGACCTGGGGCATCGAACGCTGCTGTACCTCGTGCGGGACACCCGACTGCCAACCACCCAGCTCCGGATCGAGGGCTACATCGAAGCGGGAAAACGGTCGCAGTACAAGGTCGAAGCCACGGTCGTGCAACGCGATCCGGACGAAGCCGCCTTTGAACAACAGGTTTCGGACATCATGGCCAGTAGTCAGCCGCCCACTGCCATCGTCGCGAGCAACAGCATGGTGGCGCTGTCTTTGGTGCAAATCCTGCAGAAGCTCAAAATCCATTGGCCCGACGACGTGACCTTATTGGCCTTCGATGAGCCCGTGTGGGCCCCCATCCTGAGCCCGCCACTTTCCGTGGTGCGGCATCCGACCCAACGCATTGCGCTTGAGGCATGGAACCGGCTGCTCGCGCGTACCCGTTCACCGGGTCTGCGCCCCAAACGCATCACGCTTGAAGCTGAACTTGTTGCGACAGACTCGATCGGATCGCCAAAGAGGCCCGCCGCCCACCGAGCGCCTGTACGATCGTCGGATGACAGCTTTCCCCCTACGGTTTGAATCGCACCGAGCCGCCATCGCATGCTTTAAAGTGGGCTGATGACCCCGTATGGTCAAAATATCAATCTGCGCCAAATCCCAGAGAAAAACCACCGCGCAAACAGCCACCGCCCCCAACTCAGCGCGGGCAGCCGAAGCGCATGGTGAACACGACCCGAGCGCCCGGCCCTGAGGCCCATGGAGCAGGCACTGTGGCAGCAGGCGTTTGGGATTTTTTGACCATACGAGATATCGGTTGTCCAAGTGCTGGGTCTGAAACTACAGTGTGTTCATTGCTACACAACCAAAGGACCACGCAATGAGCGCACTGACAACAGGACTCGCAGGATGGAAGTTAACAGCAGCACAGAAACCCACGCAGATATCACCCGCGCAACAGCGCTGCAACAAGTTGCGGGCCGGGTTTGAGACGTGAACAGGTACTTGATTTGGGTTCGCATCAATGCGTACCAGACTGCCAACACCATTGTTTATGCGCACAGCGACTACCAAGCACGCCAGTTGGCGGAAGCACAGTACGGCATTGGGTCGGTATTGAACTACACGCTGTTGGATGACTGATAGGTTTTTTGAAACGCAGCTTTTTGTCATGCTGCATTGGCCATAGCCCCAGCCTGCGTTCTCTCGCGCCATGCGTAGGATCAGCGCTTGGAGCTGCTGACTGATTTGGGGCGTCCCAGGCTTACACGGGCTTTGGATACATCGAACTTTTTTGCAACCAGTTGTCGATACCAGGCGAGGATTGTCTTGGGTCTGACGATGTTGGCCACATCAGCCAGTGCTTTGCGGCCCGTCCGTTCGCCCTGACGTCATGCGACTTCATGGCCTGTAGACGACAGTTTCATCTACTGCGTAGAGCTGGCAAGCTTCACCAGCGCGCTGCGCACACCGACGTAGCGCCTCGGAAACATCGTTGGCACCGATATTCCAGGCCCAGTGCCGGCGCGTAGCGGATACCGCAAACGCACGCGGGAAACTCGACTCGAGGAATCGTTTGTAGTTGTTGACGCCGTCAACCAAATCAAGTGGAACCTTGCCTACATTATCGATATCACTATATCCGCTGGCTGGATTCTGGTGAGCACGCAAACGGTGTGGAAGTGCTGCTTGGTCCGGGCTGGAAATGCGTCGTGGGTCGGTGATCACACCTCGATCCATCGCGCTAGTGTCCAAAGGTTCGCAGCCCAACGGTCTGTTGACTTCGTCGCCAGTACAGAAAAAAACGCTTGCTTTGCGCCTCACCGCCACATCGGGATGCAAGAAATTTGCCGCCCCCGTGCTTTTCTCAATATTGATCCATCGATTTACCAGCGCCTCATCAGCCTTACCGTCTGCGTACTTGATGATCCACCGGTAAAGGCCGTGCTCATTCACAGACCGCAGGTTGAGCTTGCCGACAGAATCATAGTGGCCATGAAAGCCAACGAAGGTCTGCAACGCCGGGTAGTCGTCGGTGAACATACGTTGCTGCCCCCCCAGAAACATGCGGGAACACGATGAGACGCAATAACCGGACACTGCGGTAGTAACGCCTTTGTCACGAAATAGTTCACCAATCCGATACCCCGTCCATGCATCGCCTCCCCAAGAATTGCGCATTACAGCGAGATTGATTGTGGGAGTCTTTGCGAAGGCCTCTTTAACCTTGGCAAGTTCGTCTCCCACCACTGGACCAGAAAGAATCACGGTGTTGCCAACCACCGCGACTTCCATTGCCCTGGTTACTGATACGCCGACTAACAGCATACCTATCGGAAACACGACCTTCAGTGCCCAACAAAATTGTCGCCGCGATCTTGTAAAGACGTAGCCTATCCACACGAGATGCTGAAAAAAATCTCTCACGATACTGAACATTCTGCGCGTTCCATCCGAATATTGAACAATGGGTTTGAGTGGCAAGTTGGCCCCGATAGCTAGCTAGTCTACCGTTTGAGATAGGAGGCGTAGAAATGGCGAAGCCTTTTGTGCCCCTCTTCGATGGAAGGGTTGGGCCTCAAGGAACGGGATAGTAGGTTGGACAATGATGGCATCCGACAGGTACGTGCTGTGATCTGGCCCTACCGGGTGTGCCGGGCGCATAGCTAGCCGGCAGTAAGTCTGAGTCACCGTTTTGCCCGGTCACCAATTGATGCGCTGATTCCGTGTGGTCAAAAAATCCATCTGCGCTAATTTCCAGAAAAGTGCCACACTTGTGACTGCCACTGGCTCAGGCCCAGCGCCCACTCAACCCACCAAATCGCTCTGACTGTTGACTCCGACGCTAAATTGACCCAGCCTGCCGACTTTATGTGGCCCAGCGCGATCACCTTGAACCCGTTGCTGGTCGATGGGTAGCAGCCGCCAATGGCAGTTAACAGTCGGCGCCCGTGTCAAAACCGCGTGGGCACCAAAAGGGTCAGGCCAAAGAAACTGGTGGCGTAACCATTTGCGCTATGCCTGCCGTGACCGCGATTCCGATTCAAAATGGCGCCTGTATGTCGGCCTAAAAACCGCGC
>Ga0214919_10006122_pt1 | contig 16677 bp, 19 predicted proteins | sample LL1503_MetaG_FD_177994 | JGI IMG/M metagenome (GOLD analysis project Ga0214919, IMG submission 177994) | Freshwater microbial communities from Lake Lanier, Atlanta, Georgia, United States - LL-1503 | ecosystem: Environmental > Aquatic > Freshwater > Lake | place: USA: Georgia | collected... | reverse complement strand
TTTCTACCTAGGTTGTTTTGTTTGTCTCCGTGACGCATGACTTTTAAGTTTTATCCTTACACCGTGTCAGGAATTGTAAGGTTTGAGCTTTCGCTCGTTATAAATAGTGATTTACTTTTAGTGTTTCAACTATTGTAAATCTAATTTGTCTAATCCTAATTTACCAAGGTCCATTCCAAAGCTCAATCCTCTTTCGATTAATACTTGCTCGATTTCAGATAAAGATTTTTGACCGAAGTTTCTAAATTTCATTAAGTCTTCTTGCTCATATTGAACAAGCTCACTTAAGCTATTAATTTTTGCAGCTTTCAAGCAATTGAATGCACGAACTGAAAGGTCTAAATCCTCTAAAGGAGTTTTTAATACTTTTCTTAATTGCAATACTTGCTCATCAACTACATCTTCTTTTTTGTCTTCTTTATTATCAAATGTGATGTTCTCATCAGTGATGATCATCAAATGTTGGATTAAAATTCTAGAAGCTTGCTTCACCGCATCTTCTGGATGGATGGTACCATCTGTAGCTACATCTAAAATTAATTTCTCGTAATCTGTTCTTTGCTCAACACGATAATTCTCAATAGCGTATTTAACATTCTTGATAGGTGTGTGAATAGAATCGATAGCAATATAGCCAAATGGCATTTCTTTTAATTTATTCTCTTCAGCAGGAATGTAACCACGTCCTTTACTAATAGTTAATTCTATTTCTAATTTAGAAGTAGAATCCATTGTACAAATAACTAATTCAGGGTTCATTACTTGGAACTGCTGAGAAGCATCTCCAATATGACCTGCATTAAATTCACTGCTACCTTTAATAGATAAAGTAATTTTTTCAGATGATACGTCTTGATCGGCCTTACGTTTAAAACGAACTTGCTTTAAGTTTAATATTAATTCTGTAACGTCTTCTGTGATACCTTTTAAAGTAGCGAACTCGTGGTCTACTCCTTCAATTTTAATACCTACAATTGCGAAACCTTCTAGAGAACTTAATAAAACTCTTCTTAAAGCGTTGCCTAATGTCAAACCAAATCCTGGCTCTAATGGACGAAATTCGAATTGTCCTTCGAAGTCATTTGCTTTTTGTAAAACAATTTTATCCGGTTTTTGAAAACTTAATATAGCCATGTCAATTTATTTTTTATTTGAATCTTCCGTGAGGAAGAAATTTTGTTAGTTACTAATTTTTAATTACTACTATTATACTAATATTAGTGATTACTATTTAGAATACAATTCGACGATTAGTTGCTCCTTAATGTTTTCAGGAACCGCTTCACGTTCTGGCATTGTAATAAAAGTACCTGTGTTGGTGGTTTCATTCCAATCTATCCAGCTGAATTTAGTATTTCTACCACGTTGTTTGCTAACGATAGATGTATTATGAGCACTCTTTGGACGGTAAGCAATCACATCACCTGGACGACATGTATAAGATGGAACATTTGTCACATCACCATTTACAGTGATATGCTTATGTGCTACTAACTGACGTGCTTCTGGACGACTAGCTGCAAGTCCCATTCTAAAAATGGTATTGTCTAAACGAGATTCTAATAATTTGATTAAGTTCTCACCTGTAACGCCTTTGATACGTGATGCTTCCTCGAATGTTTTGCGGAATTGACGCTCTAATACACCGTAAGTGTATTTAGCTTTTTGTTTTTCTCTTAATTGTAATGCGTACTCACCTAATTGCTTGCGCTTGCGTTGTGCGCCATGCTGACCGGGAGGGTTGCTGTTTTTGCCTAACCATTTTGCGTTTCCTAAAATAGGTTCGCCGAAAATGCGACAAATTTTGGTTTTGGGTCCTGTGTAACGTGCCATAATACTTGTTTGTGATTTTTTAGTGTCGATGTATCATCGGTAAAAATCTAAAATGAATGATACACCCTTGTTGGTTATATAATATAATTAAACTCTTCTTTGTTTTGGAGGACGACATCCGTTGTGCGGCATGGGAGTTACATCACGAATAGAAGTAACTTCAATTCCTGATTGTGAAATAGAACGAATAGCTCCTTCACGACCAGAACCTGGACCTTTTACAAATACTTCTACTCTTTTAACACCAGCGTCTGATGCTACTTTCGCTGCATCTGCTGCTGCCATTTGAGCTGCATAAGGAGTGTTCTTTTTAGAACCTCTGAATCCCATTTTACCAGCACTACTCCAGCTGATCACTTGACCTGCCTTATTAGTGAAAGCAATAATTAAATTGTTGAATGTTGCACTGATGCGAACTTCTCCAGATGCATCAATTTTTACGACTCTTTTTTTAGAAGCCGCTTTTGCACTGTTTTGTGCTTTAATTGGTTTTGCCATTTTTTTTGAGGTGTGTTTTTATTACTTGTTGTTACTTGTAATAGAAACGGGTTTTTAATTTAAATCTCCCCTACTATTGTAGGATCCGATTTTTATGAGGAATTAAAATTATTTCTTAGCTACTTTTTTCTTACCAGCAACTGTCTTACGCTTACCCTTACGAGTACGTGAGTTAGTCTTAGTACGTTGCCCACGAACAGGTAAACCTTTTCTGTGACGTAAACCACGGTAACAAGCGATATCTAATAAACGCTTAATACTCATAGACACTTCACTACGTAAAGCACCTTCTACTTTAAATTCAGCATTGATGATATTACGAATAGCAGTTTGCTCATCGTCATTCCACTCATTTACTTTTTTATCGTAACTGATGTTTGCTTTGTCTAAGATGTACTGAGCTGTAGAATGTCCAATACCGAAGATGTACTGTAGTCCTATCTCTCCTCTTTTGTTTTTTGGTAAGTCTATACCGGCAATACGAGCCATATTTTAAAACTGGTTTTTTGTTATTGTTGTTGGTGTTGGATTATCCTTGTCTTTGCTTAAAGCGAGGATTCTTTTTGTTGATAACGTATAATTTACCTTTACGCTTCACGATCTTGCAATCGGCACTACGCTTTTTAATGGATGCTCTAACTTTCATCTTTTTATTTTTAAATATTTATTTCCTAGTTATTTTCTACTTTTTATTTGTGTCTGAAATTGATTCTTCCTCTTGTTAAATCGTAAGGACTCATTTCCAAACCCACTTTATCCCCAGGCAAAATTCTGATATAGTGCATGCGCATTTTACCAGAGATTGTCGCCAAAATTTCATGTCCGTTTTCTAATTTCACTCTGAACATGGCGTTGCTCATAGCTTCAATAATTACTCCATCTTGTTTAATCAGCGGTTGTTTTGACATACTTATTTTGGGGTTGCAAAGATATGGAAATGAATGGAATTATGAAAAATTCACCCCGAAATATTGCGAAATAGGCAAAATAAAAGGAGAACCGAGGGTTCTCCTTTAAAATATATTGATAATCAATTATTTATATAATTAAAGGCCCGGCAACCATGGTCGGCCAATACCTGTTCTAAAAGGCCAAGGAATAGCAGACAGGATTAATAGCAAAGCAATGAGGTATAAAGTAGCCGTTGTGCTCGCTTTAGACCCATTTTTCAAGCGAATATGCCCAACGGTAATTAAAACAATTGCTAAAATCATAGAGCTTATATGTTCCACTGCCCAAAAACGAGCAGCTCCATCCTTCATCACTTCTTTCATTCCACCCACTGTATTTTTTATTAATGCATATCCTACTGCTCCAAAAAAGTACTGATATAAACCCAAAACCAAGGTTGTATGGGCGTTAATAAGCAAAATTTTGCTTGTTTTTAGTGCATTTTGACCAGTAATAAGCTTAACAATGGATAAAAGGAGGGTAATTAAGACCACCCATCTTAGTAAATTATGCAAATGAAGTAGACCAGTGCTCATATATAAATTTTTATTATTATAAAATTGAATATTCAATTAGCTAATATATAAAAATAAAGCGAACTAGTCTACCCAATCCGCAACAAATAAGTTGGTATCTCGTGTACCGCCATTGTTTCTATTGGAAGAAAATAGAATTCTCTTACCATCTGGGCTAAACATGGGAAAAGCATCAAAACCTTTATCGCGACTAATTTTTTCCAAATGATTTCCATCTAGGTCTATTAAATACATATTGAAAGGAAATCCGCGTTTGTATTCATGGTTACTGCAAAATATTATATGTTTCCCATCGGGTGTAAAATTTGGAGCCCAATTGGCTTGGCCTAAATGGGTAATTTGTTTGGCATCTGTACCATCCGCATTGGCAATCCATACTTCCATTTGAGTTGGTGCTACCATTCCTTCTTTCAATAAAGTTTTATACTCCTCAATTTCTGCTGGAGTTGAAGGTCGACTTGCTCTCCAAACAATTTTTTTTCCATCTGGACTAAACCAAGCACCCCCATCATAGCCCAAGGTATTGGTAACTCTAATTTCTTTTTTTGTTTTTAAATCCATTACATATAAATCTAAGTCACCATCTTTCACACTACAGTAAATCATTTTTTTACCATCATAAGATAAAGTTCCTTCTGCATCATAGCCTTCGCTATGTGTAATTTGTTGTTCATTTTTTCCATTCGTGTCGGCAATAAAAATATCATAGCTAGCATATAAAGGCCAAATGTATTTATTACCATACTTTGCTCGATCCACTGCTGGCGGGCAATCGTTTCCCCCATTTTTTGTGGAAGCATAAATAATATGTGCCCCATCTTTGGTGAAATAAGAACAAGTAGTTCTACCCTTTCCACCACTAATTAATTTATAAGAAAAATTTTCTTTGTTGCTCTTTGGAACCAACCCCATAAAAATTTGATCGCAATTAATGCCTTCTTTTGGATTGGTTCTTTGAAAGCTTACACGCTTACTATCAAAACTCCAATAAGCTTCCGCATTGTCACCACCATTGGTTAACTGAATAATGTTTTTAAAATGAGATTCCCCAGCAAATAAGACTGAATCTTGTGCCTGGGTCTGAAAGCCTAGAAAAATGAATAAAAATAAAATGCTTAATTGTTTCATAGATTAAATTATAGGTCGCAAAAGTAAATAGTAAAAGAGTAATAAAGCTAATCAAAATCAGTAAATGCTCATTTTTCTGTCATTATTCTGTCATTTTTATAGGACTTAATTATGGCCAAATCATTTAAAAAATACACCTTTGTATAAATTAGTATATGCCTATCATCGCCCCTTCCCTTTTAGCTGCTAACTTCTTAGAATTAGGCAATGCCTGTTCTATGCTTAATAAGAGCGAAGCTGAGTGGTTTCATTTAGATGTAATGGATGGAAGCTTTGTTCCTAATATTAGTTTTGGCCTTCCCATCATTGAACAAATAAGAAAGGCTACTACCAAGGTTTGCGATGTTCACTTAATGATTGTCTCTCCTGAAAATTATATTTCTGCCTTTAAAAAAGCAGGAGCCGATATCTTAACTGTACATTATGAAGCATGTCCTGAACTTGCTAACACAATTACAAAAATTAAAGCAGAAGGTATGAAGGCAGGAGTGGCTATTAATCCCAATACCGATGCAGCTGTGTTGGCTCCTTTAATAAAAGAGATAGACTTAGTTTGTGTAATGAGTGTATACCCTGGCTTTGGTGGGCAGAAATTTATTGAAACTACTTATGAGAAAGTACTAGCCTTGAAAAATATCATTACCAACGCAGGTGCTTCGACCCTCATTGAAATAGATGGAGGCGTAGACGCCAACAATGCTGCAGCCCTAAAAAAGGCAGGCGCCGATGTACTAGTGGCAGGAACGACTGTATTTAAAGCCGCCGACCCTATAGCCATGATTTCAACCTTGAAGCAATCTTAATTAACTAAAGCAAGTTTAAAATTTATTGCCATAGTTATTGGTTTTTGTTTATCCTATTGTTATTTATTTGCTTTAAAGTTTTAGGTTAATTTTATCAAATGTTTACCTAATGATTACGCCAATGTTATCATTTAAAGTAATGCACATATGTGCGTATTTAATCCTTGTTATTTTCTTTTAGTTAAATTAAATTTATGTTAGGCTGATGAAATAAAATACTAACCCTTTAAATGTAACCACATTGACAGAAACCATCATCAATTTAGAAACTGTTAACCCCATTGAATTTTTCGGCGTTAACAACTCCAAGTTCGACATCTTAAAAAAGAAATTTCCCTTACTAAAAATTCTATCAAGAGGTACTCAAATTAAACTTAGCGGCGCTCCAGAACAAATTGATTTAGCCAAAGAAAAAATTGACTTGATCATTCAGTACATGGAACGCAATGGACATTTGAGCGAAAACTATTTTGAACAAATTTTAGGAGGTGATGATGCCGAAACCATTGATAATTTTATCGACAAAAACCCAAACGATGTATTGGTCTTCGGACCTAATGGTAAAACCGTTAGAGCCCGCACAGCCAATCAGAAAAAAATGGTGCAAGCTGCCGATAAAAATGATATCATTTTTGCTATTGGACCCGCGGGTACTGGTAAAACTTATACCGCTGTTGCTTTAGCTGTAAGGGCTTTGAAAAATAAATTAGTAAAGAAAATTATTTTAACAAGACCTGCAGTGGAAGCCGGTGAAAGTTTAGGTTTTTTACCAGGCGATTTAAAAGAAAAAATTGATCCTTATTTAAGACCCTTATATGATGCCTTAGATGATATGATACCTGCCGACAAATTAGGTTATTATATGACTACCCGCACCATTGAAATTGCACCACTTGCCTACATGAGAGGAAGAACCTTAGACAATGCTTTTATTATTTTGGATGAATCTCAAAATGCCAACGACCTTCAAATTAAAATGTTCTTAACGCGTATTGGTGCCAATGCCAAAGCCATCATTACGGGCGACCCTACCCAAGTTGACTTACCTAGAAATCAAAAAAGTGGATTGGAAAAAGCCTCTCGTATTTTACAAAATATTGAAGGCATTGCCCATATTCAATTAGATGAGGAAGATGTGGTAAGACATAAGTTGGTTAAAGCCATCATTAAGGCCTACGATAAGGAAAGAGAGAACGAAACGGAGAACTCTTATCATCGCTAATTCATTAAAAGATAGAAGCTAATTAAATTATAACAAAAACTAATTAGTAAGCCTATTCAAAATACCTCGTTCCAAATTTTTGGACGGGGTATTTTTTTTATTTTAACTGACCCAAAAAATATGTAATTTTATACTAATGTCTTTAGAAAATTTACAACAGTTTACTGTGGGGGTTGAAGAGGAATACATGGTGCTTGACCCTGCAACGAAGGAATTAAAAAGCCATCACCAACAGATTGTGAATGAGGGACAAAAGAAATTTAAAGAAAAGATTAAGGCAGAAATGCATCAGGCAGTGGTGGAAGTTGGCACTGGTATTTGTAAAAATGTAGATGAAGTATTTGAAGAAATACTGGCTTTAAGAACACATGTATCAGAGGTAGCGAATGGACTTGGTTTTAGCATCGGTGCTTCAGGCACCCACCCTTTTAGTTTATGGGAAACACAATTGGTATCGGATCAATCGAGGTACCAAGCCATACTGAATGAATTACAACAAGCTGCAAGAAGTAATTTAATTTTTGGATTACATGTGCATATAGGAATTGAAGATAGAAGCATGGCCATGCAAATTGCCAATACTGCCAGATACTTCTTACCACATATTTATGCATTAAGTACAAATTCTCCTTTTTGGGAAACGCGTAATACAGGATATAAATCTTATAGAAGTAAAGTTTTTGATAAATTTCCAAGAACAGGTATTCCAGATACTTTTGAAAGTATTGAAGCTTATGAAAAGTTTATTCAACTACTTATTAAAACCAATTGTATTGATGATGGTAAAAAAATATGGTGGGACTTACGCGTACACCCAGTTTTCAATACTGTTGAGTTTAGAATATGCGATGTACCAATGACCATTCAGGAAACAATAACAATTGCTGCTTTCTTTCAAGCAATCTGTGCTAAAATATATTCACTGCGTAGACAAAACATTAATTTCATCAATTACCAACGCGCATTAATTAATGAAAATAAATGGAGAGCGAGCCGTTATGGAATTGAAGGAAAATTAATTGACTTTGGTAAAGAAAAAGAAGTTCCTATTCAAGATTTAATTTTGGAATTATTAGACTTTGTTGATTCAGTGGTAGATGAACTTGGTAGCAGAAAACATTTGGAAAAAGTAAAAGATATATTTATAAATGGCACTGGCGCGGACCAACAATTAAAAGTATTCAAAGAAACAGGTAGCTTAATTGAAGTGGTGAAATATATTGAAACAAGCTTTTTAAAAGTATAAGTTTAGTTTAAACTAAATTAGATTTACTCTGCTGCTTTGTAATCAAATAAAGTGGCTGTAAATAAACCTCTTTCTCTCTTTTTAAACACGACATCCCAATTGCCTTTATATCTTAAAATTTTAGGTACAAGTACTCCATTGAAATAAGTCATCTCCACTTCCATTTGTACATTGAAATCATATACGCCTGCCTTATAACTTAAAGAGTAATTTCGACCAAGTACTTCTAATGTCTTTGGATTAAACCAAGTAATCATTTGGTCTACAACCACTCTGTCTTTCTGAAAAAAGCCAAGGTCTTGTTTAGGTTGCACATCAAATACATATACCAACTGGCCATGGTAATCGACATAATCTAATTTATAATCGTACAATTCATGCGCCGACTCATCGTATAAGTCCAACTTATCTCCAATAAAAGGAATACCTGGAATTTTTTTACCCGGATTAAAAAACAACATTTTCAACTGCTCTTTGGCTTTTTCAATACCAGAACCCTTAATCTCTCTCACTTTACCTTTCACTATATTTGTTTCTCCGCAAATAGTGCCCTTAGTAAAAAATAAGCTAGCATATAAAGAGGGCGTTACATAATTATAAGAACCTGCTGCATCTCTTAAATTACCCGTTACTTGCTCCTCTAAAACTTCCATACTTCTGCAATTGTCTTTTCTAGTTTGTTTGGTTTTACTATTTAAAGTAGCTACTACTTTTTCATTCTTATCCTTCATTTGAATAAAATTATAGGAACTATACCCAATTGTGCGCAGCGTTTTAAAGGCTTTATAAAAGCTAGTGTCTTCCTTTATTTTTTGCAAAATGGCTTTATAATCAAAATGGTTACGAACAATAGCGTCGGTTAAAGTAAAGTTTTGACCACCGTCACTAAAAGTAGTGTCTTGCGCATTTAGTTTTGTATTAAATACTATAAAAACAAACAGTAAGCCAATATATTTAAAGCGAGTATATTTAAAGTCATTACATTTTGAAATTGTAAAAAACATATTAAATTATTTAATTTGAATCATTTTATAATCGACCTTAGTATTCCCTTTAGAAATATCGTTTAGTTTTCCTTGTAAAATTTTACGACGAAGTGGCTTTAAATAATCAATGAATAACTTCCCTTCAATATGGTCGTATTCATGTAAAATAATTCTAGCCGTCATGCCTGTAAAAGTTTCTGTGTAGGATTTGAAATTTTCATCCACATAAGACAAGGTAACTGTCTCAGCCCGGGTAATGTCTTCTCTAATTTTAGGAATACTTAAACAACCTTCGTTATATACCCAGTCAGTTCCTCCTGTTTCAAGAACCTTTGCATTAATAAATACCTTTTTAATACCAGGCGCATCTGCATACACTTCATCCTCTTGCTCCCTATTGGCAAAAATTTGAGCACTATCCATTACAAATAAGCGAATGTTCTTATTTACCTGAGGCGCAGCCAAACCTACCCCATTACTTTCATACATGGTTTCCCACATGTCTTCAATTAATAAAGCCAAGCCGGGATAGTCTGCCTCAATAGCAGGACTCACTTTCCTTAAAATAGCTGCACCATAGGCAACAATTGGTAAAATCATATTCTCAACATTGAAAAATCGTAAATGGCTATTTTAGCTGCAAAGTTATCAATAAAAGATGGCTTTACGAACGATTACTAAGATATTCCTGTAATAACATGGTAGCAGCCAATCTGTCAATAGTTTTCTTGTCTCTTCTATCGTTTTTTTTCATGCCCATTTCTACCATGGCCCTCACTGCATTTTTAGAACTATAACGCTCATCCACTGTTTGAATAGGTATGTTGGGGAATTTCTTTCCTAAATCAATTATGGCTTTTTGGACTAAGGGAGTAGCATCGGTGGGTGTATTATCTAAATTGAGTGGCTCTCCTATTAATATAAGTTCTACTGATTCTTTTGAAAAATAATCGGCTAAAAAAGTAAAAAGCTCTTTGGTATCCACGGTGGTAAGTGCTGTTGCAATAATTTGCAATGGATCGGTAACTGCAAGTCCGCATCTTTTTCCACCATAATCGATACAAATAATTCTAGCCAAGGTTATTTAGTTAAAATGAATAAAGTTATTATTAGCAGAGGTTATTTCTATGACCATTGATGTAATTACAAAAATACTAAATACAATACTAGCAATTCCGTTGGCAGTCATAAAAGCAATATTTACTTTACTTAAGTCTGTAGGTTTCACAATACTATGTTGATACAATAGCATACCTACAAAAACAAGAAGCCCTATTAAATAAACAAAGTGAAAACCTCCAATAAAATATGCCGCTATTACAAAAGCTGCAGAAAATACATGCAAAACTCTTGCAATGCCTAATGCTTTATTCAAACCCCAATAGCTTGGTATAGAATACAACGATTGAGATTTATCAAATTCAATATCCTGCAAGGCATAAATAATATCAAAACCACTTACCCAAAAAACTACTGCAAAAGAAAATAGTAAAGGAACTAATGCAAAGCTACCAGTTACAGCTAAATAAGCACCAATGGGTGCTAGAGAAAGTCCTATGCCTAAAACTAAATGACACAAATAAGTAAACCTTTTCGTATAACTATAAAATAAAATAACAAAAAGAGCTACAGGAGATAAATAAAAACAAATATTATTAATAAAAAAACTAGCTATAATAAAAACTGCCATATTTATAAATATAAAAACAAGTGCTTTTTCTGCTTTAATAATACCCGCAGGAATTTCTCTAATGGCGGTTCTTGGATTCAATTTATCAAAATGCCTGTCTAAATAACGGTTAAAGGCCATGGCTGTTGAACGAGCGCTCACCATACAAACTAAAACTAAAAAGAATTTTAAGAAAAAATGTTCTACCGGAAGTTGTGCTATCCATTGCGCTCTTACACCTAATACAAAACCAATAAATGCAAAAGGTAATGCAAAAATGGTATGTGAAAATTTAACCAAGCTCAAATAATTCTTAACTGCCGACATATTTTTAATTCTATTTATTATAATTTATGTTTCTATCTATACTTATTCAACTCTATCTTACCATCTCCCATAAAACAATAGCAGCGGCTACTGAAATATTTAAAGAATGCTTCATACCATATTGTGGAATTTCTACAGCCCCATCACAAATAGCCAAAACTTCTTCACTCACACCTTCTACTTCATTACCAAACACAAAAGCAAGTGAATTGTTTAAACTATTATTTGAATTTTCGTTAATATAAGTTTTGAAATTTTCTAAAGATATACTTCCCTGAGTTTGTTCAATGGCAAATACTTTATAGCCCTGTTCTTTTAAAGCTTCCACTGCACTAATTGTATTTTCATAATACAACCAATCCACCGACTCTGTGGCACCTAAAGCTGTTTTTTGAATATCTCTATGAGGTGGCTGTGGCGTAAAACCACATAAACAAATACCTTCAATTAAAAATGCATCGGCCGTTCTAAAAACACTACCCACATTGTGCATACTACGGATATTATCCATGACCACCACCAGGGGCTTTTTGTCGGCCAATTTAAAGTCGGACACCGACTTTCGTCCCAACTCGTCCATGGTTAGTTTGCGCATATGCAAAAGTAGGCTTTTTATGAAAAATTATGTAGGTTTGTCCACCATGTCAAAATCAAGTGCCGATACGCCACTCATGCAACAACACCGGGCTATTAAGCAAAAATATCCCGATGCCATTTTGCTATTTCGCGTGGGTGATTTTTACGAAACATTTGGGGAAGATGCCATTGTTGCTTCCAAAGTTTTAAGCATTACACTAACCAAAAGAAATAATGGAGCTGCTTCTTCAAGTGAACTAGCAGGTTTTCCCCACCATTCATTAGATACATATTTACATAAATTGGTCAAAGCTGGACATAGGGTGGCTATTTGTGATCAATTGGAAGATCCAAAATCGGTGAAAGGAATTGTAAAAAGAGGTGTGACCGATATGCTAACGCCTGGCATTGCTACCAACGATAAATTATTAGAACAAAAAAACAATAATTTCTTAGCCGCTATTTATGTTGAAAGTGAAAAAGGAGGTATTGCTTTTTTAGATATTACTACCGGAGAATTTTTAATAGCAGAAGGCAGCACCGAATATTTAGATAAATTATTACAAAGTTTACAACCTGCAGAAATTTTACATCCTAAAAATTATCAAGCTGCCTTTAAAGAAAGTTTTGGTAATGGATTTTATACTTATGGTATAGATTCTTGGATATTTGACGAAGCCTTTGCTACCGAACAATTACTAAAGCAATTTCAAACCAGTACTTTGAAAGGTTTTGGTATTGCAGAGCAAAAATTGGGTATAATGGCAGCAGGCGCTATACTACATTATTTAAAAGAAACAGAACATCCGCACCTTCAACATATTCATTCCATTAAAAGTATTGTGCGTGAAGAAATATTGTGGATGGATAAATTTACCATTCGCAATCTAGAATTAATAGGCAATGGCGCCGATAGAAAAGGGCTGCTTGAAATTATGGATGCCACTAAGAGCCCCATGGGTGCTAGGTTATTAAAAAGATGGTTGGTGTTCCCACTGCAGTCAATTATTCAAATTAATAAGCGCTTAGATGCAGTATCTAATTTATTAGCTGATAATACTTGCGCTAATGAATTAGGAGTTCTAATAGAATCTTGTGGCGATTTAGAAAGGCTTGCTAGTAAATTATCGACAAGAAAAATTCAACCTAGAGAATTAGTACAATTAGCAAAATCATTAGTTGCTGCTACTACAATTAAAGAATTATTATCAAGCAATACCAATAGCTATTTAAAAGAAATTGCCATTTCAATTTCGGAATGTGATACAACTAAGGCTTCAATACTAAACACCCTTCAAGAACAACCCCCAGCTACTACTGTGAAAGGAGGTTTTATTAAAGAAGGTGTTTCAACCACTTTAGATGAATTAAGAAATATATCTAGTGGCGGCAAAGACTTCTTAACACAAATACAAAACAAAGAAGCTGAAATTACAGGTATCTCTTCTTTAAAAATTGGTTACAATAATGTGTATGGTTATTATTTAGAAGTAACCAATGTACATAAAAACAAAGTACCAGCAGAATGGATACGTAAGCAAACCTTAACTACCGCAGAAAGGTATATTACGCCTGAATTAAAAATTTACGAAGAAAAAATAATAGGAGCCGAGGATAAAATTTTAAACCTTGAGCAAGAAATGTATCAGGACTTACTTGACCAAGTGTTTTCAGAAATGGGCCCTATTCAAAACAATGGACAACTTATTGGCACATTGGATTGCTTATTATGCTTTGCACAAATTGCAAAAGAAAATAAATATTGCAAACCTAGTTTAACAGAGGACTCTATTTTAAATATAACAGCAGGAAGGCATCCCGTTATTGAAAAAACTTTGGCTATTGACCAAGACTATATACCCAATGATGTATTCTTAGACCCAGCTACCCAACAAATTATTATTTTAACTGGACCTAATATGAGTGGTAAAAGTGCAGTACTCAGACAAACTGCCTTAATTACCCTTATGGCGCATATGGGATCTTATGTGCCAGCCACAGCAGCTTCTATTCCACTTACCGATAAAATATTTACGCGCGTAGGTGCCAATGATAATTTAAATGCAGGAGAATCTACTTTTATGGTAGAGATGCTAGAAACTGCCAGCATTTTAAATAATATTAGTGCGCGTAGTTTAATATTACTTGATGAAATTGGAAGAGGTACTTCTACTTATGATGGAATTTCCATTGCTTGGAGCATTGTGGAGTTCTTACATCAATCAAAACAAAAGCCCAAAACATTATTTGCAACACATTATCATGAGTTGAACGATTTAGAAGCGCAACTTCCCACAGTTCATAATTATCATGTAAGCCATAAAGAAGTGGGTAATAAAATAATTTTCTTACGCAAACTCACGAAAGGAGGCAGCACACATAGTTTTGGTATTCATGTAGCAAAGATGGCAGGCATGCCTAATATTTTGGTAAATCGTGCTAATAATATTTTAAAAGAAATGGAATTAAAAAATAAGGGTAGTCAAGAATTTCAGTTATCTATTTTTGATGCCCATACAGAAACTTTCGAATCGATTAGAAAAGAATTAGATGAGATGGATATTAATAATCTCACACCAGTGGAGGCTTTAATGAAATTACAAGCTATTAAGAAAAAACTTAATTAAGCACTCGCTACTAAGATTTACTTAGTAAGATCAAATAAAATTTATTGACTAATATAGCGCTGCAAGTAGTTATGAATTTTTGCTTGCAGTGGCGCAGATACAGGAACTAAAGGCAAACGCAATTCATTTTCAATTATTCCTTGCTCAAACATAAAGGCTTTAATACCTGAAGGATTATTTTCTTCATACATATAGCTATACCCTTCTACTAATAAATCGTTCACTCTTTTAGCCATGGAGAAGTCGCCTGCCATTGCAAAACGAATCATATCAGAAAAAGGTTTTGGAAATGCATTCGCCGCCACACTAATAACACCATCACAACCACAGGCCATTTGCGCCATCACAATTTCATCATCACCACTTACTACTAAAAAATTAGAAGGGCGGTCTTTTAATATGTCAATCATTTGCGCCATCTCTGGGCCTGCTTCTTTTATTCCTGCAATATTTGGGTGCTTTGCTAAACGAAGTGTTGTAGCTGCAGACATATTTCTTCCAGTGCGTCCTGGCACATTGTATAATAAAATTGGTTTAGGTGCAGCGTCTGCAAGCGCTGTATAATGTTGAAATAACCCTTCTTGAGATGGTTTATTATAATAAGGTGTTACACTTAATATGGCAACTACTTTTGATAAATCAAATTTGCTAAAGGATTTTATCACCGCTGCTGTATCATTTCCACCAATACCAATTACAATAGGCACTCTACCATTTACTTTTTTTAAGGTGCAATTAAATACTTCTATTTTTTCTTGGTCAGATAAAACAACCGACTCCCCTGTTGTACCTAGGGTTACTAAATAATCTAAGCCTCCTGCAATTTGAATATCGATTAAATTTTCAAGTGCAGTAAAATCTATGGATTTGTCTTTTTTAAAGGGAGTCACTAATGCAACGCCAGTTCCTTTCAGGGTTTGTCTTAACATGGGCTAAAGATAATTAAATATTATTATGCTTCTTCCCAGAAACCCATTTTACTGTATTTCTCAATTCTGTTTTCCACACGCTTTGCAGGTGCAATATCTTTTACCGAAGCCAATGCTGCAATAATTTTTTCTTTTAAGATAGCAGCCGCTTCTGTATAAGACCAATGAGCTCCACCTAATGGTTCAGGTACAATTTCATCAATTAAACCAAAACCCTTCATATCATCAGCGGTTAGTTTTAACTGCTCGGCAGCTACTTCTTTTTTATCCCAGCTACGCCATAAAATAGAACTACAGCTTTCTGGAGAGATAACTGTGTACCAAGTATTTTCCATCATTAAGGTTTTATCTCCAACTCCAATACCTAAAGCTCCTCCACTGGCACCTTCACCTATTATACATATTATAATAGGTACTTGCAAACGTATCATTTCATATATATTTCGGGCAATGGCCTCACCTTGTCCTCTTTCTTCTGCTTCAAGACCTGGGAAGGCACCTGGAGTATCTATTAAACACACCACTGGTTTATTGAATTTTTCAGCCAATTTCATGAGTCTAAGGGCTTTTCTGTAGCCTTCAGGGTTGGCCATTCCAAAGTTTCTCATTTGGCGGGCCTTAGTATTACTACCCTTTTGCTGGCCAATCATCATAACGGTATGACCATCCAATTCCGCGAATCCGCCCACCATGGCTTTGTCGTCTTTTACATTACGGTCGCCATGTAATTCTACAAACTTATCGCACATGTTTTCAATATACTTTAAGGTATATGGACGGTCAGGATGTCTGCTTAATTGAACGCGCTGCCATGGTGAAAGACTTGCTGTGATTGCTTTTCGTTTGTCTACAATTGATTGCTCTAATTGATTTATGGTGGCAGATAAATTTATTTTAGGATTTTTTTCTGCTAATTTTTTAGTGGCATCTATTTGTTCATACAGCTCTTTTATAGGTTGTTCAAAATCTAAAAACTGTCGATTAGGGTATACTGGCATAAGCTTCAATTGGGATGTAAAAATAATAAAGCTTTTTTAATAAAAGATTTGTTTAAAAAAGCAGTTTCCCCTTATCTTTGCAACCCTTATTAGTGGATTTTTCCATGAAACAAGGATCGGTAGTTCAGTTGGTTAGAATGCCGCCCTGTCACGGCGGAGGTCGCGGGTTCGAGTCCCGTCCGGTCCGCTATAAAATAGATAACCCCTTGATAATCAAGGGGTTTTTTATTGGGTGTAGCTAAAAGTGTAGCAAAAGGGTTCTTTCTAGGCTATTTTATCTCTATTTTACTTCCACCTACCTAACAATATTGAAAGTATTGATTTAGCATAAGGATCAAACTGAAAATA
>Ga0214919_10006121_pt1 | contig 16679 bp, 20 predicted proteins | sample LL1503_MetaG_FD_177994 | JGI IMG/M metagenome (GOLD analysis project Ga0214919, IMG submission 177994) | Freshwater microbial communities from Lake Lanier, Atlanta, Georgia, United States - LL-1503 | ecosystem: Environmental > Aquatic > Freshwater > Lake | place: USA: Georgia | collected... | reverse complement strand
ATGCTGAATTGTATAAAGCATCACTACAGCCCTATCCTGTTGATGTGAGTCAGTATCGCATGCCTGAGTTGTTGATTCCCAAGCAAGGTGTGGCGGAAGCACCCCTGGCAGACTATGTGCCCATGGGGGACTTCAACAAGCCAGGGCCGTTTCGTGGTGCAGACAAAAAACTGGTCCCACATCCGGTGAATCAACTAAAGGCACAGAGATTCTTTGAGAAAACTCCCTACAATTTTAGATTGTTCTTCAGCAACATTCCCGGCACAGGTCGATACAGTGAATATGGTGTCATGGACCCAGACACAGTGAAAATAATCTTTGGTGATGCAGGTGAACAAATTGTTGCCGGACACGAAGATGCAATCACAGTGGTCTATGTTGGCAACTCAGGTGACAGCAAGGTAATGCTCACGCCATGGATGATGGCACACAGACTGGGACATGCCATGCAATCCGGCACTCGTGGCCGGTCAAACAATCAACAACATCCCTGGAAAGCTGGTGAAGATCATTTCTTTGGACAGGTAAATTCCATGCTGGAAGAATACTATGGCAAGAGTGGTCAACGCGGCGGCAACTTGAAAGCTGAACTCACACCAGAATACAATGCCTTGTTCAATGCCATTGGCACACAGCGTAGCAGTAGATCAGGGGAGATACGCAGACCTTATGAATTCTTGTATGAAATATTTGCCCAGTATCTAGGCACAGGCACTGTCACGTTCAATGCCTTGCCTGCTAATCTAGGATATGGCCGTAAAGCCTGGGGCAATCCCAGCAGATATCTAAATATCAATCCAGAGTATCGTGATGAGGCTGCTAGGAAACAGGCCACTGAAGTGTTGTCTTACGACATGGAACTGATGTTCAACGATGCACTGAGCAATGCAGAAGGAAAGATCCTGGTGATGTGATATGAAAATTAACGAAATAATAAATGAAAATGCCGCGGCAGGTATCACCAAGGCGTTCAACAGTCTAGGCGATCCTGTGTTTGCTAACCTGCAACGAGTGGCATTGTTGGCCATGCAAGGCAGACAAAGCGAAGCCGCTGGCCGTTTACAAACTGTTATCAAGGGTGCTGATCCTGCTGTGCAAAAGAAAATCACGGATGCTGTGAACAATATCAAGCCTGTGACAATAAATGGCCGGGTGGCAGATTCCAGCACACTGGACAAAAGCAAACAACACAATGACTGGATCATCAACACCTTTATTCCTTGGGTGCAATCATTACTAGGACAGCAAGGTGTGGCGGAAGGCTCGGATGATAATAGAGTTAGTTTTAAGGTACAAAAAGGTAAAAACAAATTTGCAACTACTTTAAGTGTTGGTGTCAACCCAGTAGGAGTATACCAATATGATGCTGATACAGGTCGTAGCATAGCCGAGGTTTATCCAGAATTCAAAGGCAAAGGATTAGGTAAATTATTAGTTTTACATGCTATCTATACCGCGGCCAAATTGGGATTAGATTTCCAAGAAGATGAATCAAGAACTTCAGAGTATGATAATGTATTAGATAGTTTGAGTAGCAACGGTTATATTGTAGATGACGATGGTTATTGGTATGTTACCGGCGAAGGTGAACAATATCTACAACACTCATTAAAGCAAGGTGTGGCGGAAAACTTTGCGGATGGGCGGCATCCTGAAGACAAAGGCGACTCAAAACGTCACGGTATCAATACCAAAGCCAGCGTGAGTAGTTTGCGTAAAACTGCCAAGCAGGGCGGACGCAAAGGACAACTAGCACACTGGTTAGCTAATATGAAAAGCGGTAGAGCAAAGGCCAAAAGAAAATAACTAAAACGTATAGTTAAAAGTTTCAATGATTTTTGCACAATGCTTGGCCACAAGATCGTGTGTGTGATTATTATAGTAGGTTCTATAATCAGTTATACCACCGGTGTTTACTGGCAGTGTTGTAGCAATACGGTGTTCAACCTCTGGTGTTAGTTCGCCGGTGCTAATCAGCATGTTGGTCAGGTCTTGTGCAACAGTTTCTGTTTTTCCAATTTGATCTGCATTTGCAGTATAGCACTTGGCAAAAAAACTGAACAGGTCCAGATCCTGTTCTTTCACAAGGTCCTCCCAAACATCTGCATCATATGTAATTGCTGAGTATGATCCAGATTTCCTATTTTGTTTTTCTTTTTCGTACTCTTTCAACCATACCGAATACATGCCTCGACGAAGTTGCCAAAGTTTTATTTTTGTCCATAAAGGTATATTCATTGCTATTTCAATTGATTTTTCAAAAGTAAAATCAGTGACATTGGTAAAATCTTTAATGGTATCTATTCTTATATCACGACACACATGCTCATAAGCACTTACATACCACGCCCACGGATTTCTAACAAACGTAAACACTTTTTGTCCAGGGCATGTGGTGTGTGCGCGGACTCGATGATCAGTGTCATCATAGTACACAGGCATGCCATCTAAGGGAGTACTAAGAGAACGGCAAACATCATTTATCCATTTACCCCCAGTTTTGGGTATGTGTATGAATACTGACCTTGCTGTTCTCACTTTAATCCTAATTCCTTACGAATTTTTGTAGCACTAATGTCTGTAACAGAATTATCAAACGACTCTTCGCCTGCGGTATATCCTACGCCACGGCCCCAACCAATATGCACAATGTTTGGAACAACTTGTATTTCGTATTGTCCTTGATACAATGGATCTAAGTCGCGTTTAATGAAGCTCTTGACTTTTTCTACTTCAAACGGATTACTACCTTGCCATCCTTGTACATCACGTACTTGAATAACAACTTGTCCAGTCTTGGCCAACAGTCTTTCAAACAATGCTCGATGTCCATCATGCCACGGTTGCCATCGCCCTAGCATTTGCACAGTTTCTTTTTTCCAGTCAAACACAGGCCTGCGCCTATTTTCTAATAGATGATTGCTAACAAAATCTGCCCATTTATCTGCATCTTGTTCTGTAACTCGGAAATCATACACCTCGGGTTCTTGGAACATGGCATTTGTATCTGCGTACCGTCCTTCACGTATAGTGTCTGTCCATATAACCCAGTCTGCATGATAAAGATGACGCATTTCAGCCAGCGGTGCAACAAAATCTGCTATAGCATAATCTGTAGAGGCTTTGTCTGCCAGGTCGCGCATTCGCTGAGCTTGGCGAATTCGCCCTGCATGACTAAAATCCCAATCGTTAAATTCAGCACGTACTTTATCAGCATTAAACCAGCTGACTGTACGGCCTTCTGCCCAGAGTAATTCTCTAAGTTTAGTTGCTAGTGTAGTTTTTCCTGAGCCTGGCAAGCCCATAATGAGTATACGTTGTGTCATGTAAATATTTACTAAATAGCTTATCACACGGAATATTTCATATGAGATACAATGAACTAATTAGCGAAACACGTAGACTCGGGGGCTTTGTAGTCACCCCAGTAAACGTCCAAGATCAAGATATTGACGAGGCACAGGAACACAGCCCTGTGGCCAGTGCTGTCACACGCAGGATCATGACACAACGTCATGACCTATTGAGCAAATATGGCCCTGTGTCAGTCACCGCGGCCATTGACAATGTGGCTGATTATGTGGGCGACGTTGACGAAATTGGATCAAGTGACGTCAGTGGCTGGGTCATGCAAGTTGAGCGTATGCTGAAAGAAAACCCACCAGAAGCATTCAGTGAAGCAATCAAGCTAAATGCTCCTGCTCGTGTCATACCACGCGATGAACTACAAGGCTATACTGATCGTATCAAGACTGGTACCAAGACCAAGCGTGACAAGTTTGCTCCCATCATCCATGGTAGCAATATCAAAGCAATCACACAAAGCGATGATCCAAATGACAAATGGGACCTAGACGATCTAGCCCGACAAATTACCACCCGTCCACGCACTATCTTGGGTACCAATGCCAAGATGGAAAAGTCAGCTACTGAAGGCGAGATCATTTATGATCTAACACTTCCTGCTCTCAGCGGCATTGTTGTAGACGAAGACACCGGCGACTTTGTAGAGATTACAACTTGTCCAGGTGCAGGCGCTTGCCAACTATTCTGCTATGCTAGAAAAGGTGGATATGTTATGTTCCCTGCCAGTTCAATGAGTGCCGCACAAGCACTGAACTTCTTGGTCAACAATCCATCAGGATACACGGACAAAGTCAATGCTGAGATTTCTGCACTAAAGACAAAAACAGACAAGCACAGTATTCAATTGGTTGTGCGCTGGCATGACGCCGGTGACTTCTTCTCCAAAGAGTATTTGGATCTTGCCTACGGTGTGGCTCAGAAGAATCCAGACGTACAGTTCTATGCATACACCAAGATGGGTGATGTTGCCACAGCAGGTGGACCACCTAACTTTACCATGAACTTCAGTTCAGGTAGCAAACGTGGCGAGGAAAAGAAAGTTGAATTCCATCGCACACAAACCAACACACCAGTCAAGCAAGGTGTCACTGTGCCCAAAGACATGTTCTTTGACCTGATTGCTCGCGATGGCAACAAGTTGATCAAGGATGCCAAAGGTCGCACTCAATTCAAAGATGATGCCAGCGTGGAAGAATTCAAGGCTCGTCTTGCACAAAAGTACAAAGTGGATCCAGCTACCATCATCACATATGATCAAATGCTAGCCACTCCGCCAAGCAATACTCCGCACTGGAATGTTATTGTCCAGCCAGGTGCAGGCGATCGTGCGGCAAACCGTAAAGACGTGATAGACAGTTATTTGATGTTCCACTAACATTAACACTAAGTACGAGTATGCACAATCTAGCTAGGATATTGCTTACTCGCAATCAATTCCGCCCTTCGTCCACTGCGTTCAGCGATCTAACTGGATCAATCACTTACGAAGATTTAGAACGCAAGAGCCAGCAGTTTGCAGGATGGTTACGCAGAGAAGGATTACAACCCAATGACAGGGTTGGTGTTGTACTAGCTAACAGCATTGATGCAGTTATTGTGTTCCTTGGCACAGTACTTGCTGGTGGCATAGCAGTAATGACCAGTCCAGTAGGACGCAAAGAAACACTTGACTATAAAATTTCACATGTGGCACCTTGTATTGTGATTGATGAAAATAATGTAACAGATGTACTTGGACAAAGCCGACAGTTTCCTCCAGACTTCAATGTAAGCGGTGGCGGTAAAGATGTTGCATTTATGTTATGGACCAGCGGCACAACAGGACACAGCAAGGCAGTCATGCACTCACATGACAATGTGTTTGCACAATCCGTGGCCACCAGTGAGCTTACCTTAGGTCTCAATTCTACAGACCGTATCTACTCCACAGCCAAATTAAGTTTTGCATATGGCATTATCTACAGTTTGTTTGGCGCCATGTGGGTTGGTGCAGAAGCATACCTGGATAGCGGATTGTCAACACCGGGTCGCGTCGAACATATCATTCGAGACTTTGCTCCAACTGTTTTCTTTAGTGTTCCAATTATCTATTCACAGTTGGTTTCAAGACTTGATCCTACCACAACAATTAAATTTATAAGTTCAGGCGATAGATTACCACAGGCATTGCTAGACCGTTGGAAGTCCAAGATAGGTACCAGCATACACAACTGTTTGGGCACCACAGAGTGTTTGACTTCGTTTATTTTCAATCATGGCAACACATCTAGCATAGGGCAAGCAATACCCATGTATCAAACCAGGATAGTTGACAAGCAAGGTGTGGTACTGGCTCCTGGACAAACAGGACAGCTACAAGTTCGTGCTCCTAGTGCTGGTGTGGGTTATTGGATGGACCCAATTTGGTCACAACGATACTTCAATGATTGGATTACCACTGGCGATATATGTTGGCAAGATCCGCAAGGTGATCTGCACCATATGGGACGAGACGGAGATGTGATCAAGATAGCAGGATATTTTATCAACCCCAGTGAAATAGAAGAAACTCTGGAAGCCTTTCCTGGTGTAGAACAATCAGCAGTGATTGGAGTACAAAACGAACACGGCATTGAACGCATTGAAGCATACGTGGTAGGACCAGTCGAGTCACGTGATTTACGTGCATGGATGCACAAACATCATGAACGCCAGGCCTGTCCACGAAAAATTCACATTGTGCCGGAACTGCCACGTACGGATAACGGCAAAATTCAGCGGTACAAACTGCGGGCATAAAATCTAATACTTTTGCACTAGTCAATGACCCTTGATTTACAAGGGTTTTTTTGTGGTTTTTTTGCAACACAAAACGGTTGACCAAAATAGCCCGTTTTGCTATACTAGTGGCATATTAAGTAAAAAGGAGCTGGAAATGAAAAACTGGACAGACACTTGCATCAACTGGAATCAACTGCCGGGCACTGAAGTCAAACGACTGATTGACACTTGGGGCTTCACTCCAGAACAGATTGCCAAGTACGACAAGAAACACAATTTTGTGACTGCGCCCGCAAAGCCTGTTACCAAAACGGAAGCCACGACTCCTGCAAAGGCTGTCAAAAAGGCAACCACGGTACCGGCCAAGAAGGCGGCAGTCACATCTCCTGCTCGTCAAAAGCACACAGGTGCTGACGGCGAAATCAAATTTGTAGCACACCGCAATCTGTTTGTGGGCTTTATGCACGGCAAGGTTGTGATAACCAAACGCACCGAAGCACAATGCCGCGAGTTCTTGATCAAAGAATACGGCGCAGAATAAACGGTTGACCAAGAAACCCATTTCAGCTACAATAGTGGCATATTAAGTAAAAAGGAGTTGACTATGAAATGGCTTGTACCCATTGTGCTGATTTTTTTCGGTGAACTGTGGATTGCACTTGTAGTCACTGTCTTATTTTTGGCTTTTGAATAAGGAACAACATGATCATCAGTAACGCACCAGCCCACGAAGCTGTCCTGTCTAATGTAGGCGAAATCGGCGAGTTCCGTATCCGCAACTCAGCCAAGGCCTTTAATATTCTTAGCTCTGGCCTTTACGCCAACAAGATCCGTGCCATCGTGCGCGAGCTCTCTTGCAATGCAGTAGATAGCCATACAGCCGCAGGCCGCCAAGACACACCCTTTGATGTACACTTGCCCAACCAGCTGGACCCTACCTTTAGCATCCGTGACTATGGCACTGGCCTGACTCATGCACAGGTGCAGAACATCTACACCACCTACTTTGAGTCAACCAAGACCGAAAGCAATGCGTTCATTGGCGCACTTGGACTGGGTAGCAAAAGCCCGTTCAGTTACACAGACAACTTCACTGTGACTGCTATCAAAGATGGTACCCGCGGTGTGTACAGTGCATTCATCAACGGCGAAGGCGTGCCTAGCATTGTGCTCATGCACTCAGAGCCCACAGATCAGCCTGCAGGTGTTGAGGTTAAATTTGCAGTAAACAGCCGCAATGACTTCCACAAGTTCGAAGAAGAAGCTCGCTATGTGTACACCTACTTTGCTCTGCGCCCTGTGGTGTCAGGTGGTGACAGCGACTTCCGTTTCCGCGACGTTGACTACAAGGAAAAGAACATTATCCCGGGTGTGCATTACACTGACAGTCGTTCCAGCCGTGCTGTGATGGGCAATATTTCCTATCCGATCGATGTGCCCAATGCAGAAACCGCACTAGGCGATCTCCACAGGCTCTTGGACTGTGGATTGGAAATGCATTTTGACATTGGCGAACTGGACTTCCAGGCCAGCCGCGAAGGCTTGAGCTACATTCCGCAGACCGTGAATGCTATCCGTGCCAAGCTAGAAGCACTCAACGCTCAGTTGGCTGTTCACGTGCAACTGGAAGCAGACATCATTGCCAATGATTGGGAAAAAGTTTACTTCTTGCAAAAGAAAGCCAACGAAACCCTGTTCAAGTCAGCGGCTGTGAAGTATGCACAGGATACCAAATTTGATCTGATTGACACTGCCAACAGCTACTACATGCGTGGTGTGCCACTCAAGTTTGATATCAAAGACTTGGCCAGCAAGTACAACATCGAGATATTGGCTTTCCAAAAGAGCCGTCACGGTGCCACTTGCTCTGAGATCAAACCCAGCAAGGTGTATCCAACTGCTACGATTATCGCCGCAACAGATATCAATCAAGTGTGGGAATTTACCATTGACCCTAGCAACATCTTTGTGGTCAATGATACCCGTATTGGTGCGTTGAGCCGTGCCAAGTATCACTGGCGCAATGCCGAAGCCAAAGGTATCGCTTTGCCAAGCAAGAGCCATACCAATAATGTGTACGTTTTGAGTCCTGCTACTAAAGGCAAGGTCATGGATACCATTGGCTTCTTTGCTGACATGCGTGACCCTCCTGTGATTCAGCGCATGGTAGCCAGCGAGCTCATGCTCAAAGATCGCAAGACTGGCGCCGCAGGCATGGGTGCTAATGTAAGTATCCTGCGCCTGGCTCAACGTGGCTACGGTGGCTATCACAAAGAGCGTGAACTAGTCTGGAAGGATGCAGGCAAGGCTGATCAATTTGATGACAGCGAAACCTACTACTACCTGCCACTCAGTGGTTTTACTGTGATATCAAATGGTACGCCTATCACACAAAACATGCGTCACTTCAGTGATCTGGTTACCGAATCAGGCATCCCAGGTTTGCAAGGTATCAACATTCTTGGTGTGCGTAAAACGGACATTGAGTACATCAAGACTCAATCCAATTGGATCAATGTGCAAGATCACATTCGCACAGTTTTGGCAAAGTTGGATCCAAAAGTTGTACAACAATGTGCGTTGAAACAGATTGACACGAACAAGTATTTCCGCTACAATAAGGTTATTGCAAAACTAGTGTCGCCTAACAGTGCATATTCAAAGTTTTTGGCTCAGTTCAAATTCGTTGACAATGTTACAGTTAACAAGCACAGTTTGCAAAAATTGTGCTGTGACTATGCAACACCAGTTGACGTGGACACGGTTGTCCAGGGCCTTACGGATCAATTGACTGCCATCCGTAATCGCTATCCACTCTTGAGCAGTTTGCGTGACTACGACATCAATGCAGATGCTGTGGCACAGTACATTAACTTGATTGACAAAGAGGCTTAAAATGGCATTTCCATATCTGATCCAGGGCAAGAACATTGTTGTAATCATCGACAATCAGCCACACACAGTAACTTCGACTCATATTGGATATGAGAAGATCAAACAGGCAATCAAGGACAATGACTGGGATTCAGTCAAGGACGTGATTGATCCTAAAAAGCAGATCCTTGAGTACGGCGCAGGTAATGTGGCCATCCAGGGTAGCAAAGTGTTCTGGAAAGAACGTGAGATGCACGGTGTGCTCACAAACCGCTTGATTGAAATGTATCAAGATGGTTTTCCAATCGAGCCGCTAATTGCGTTCATGGAGAACTTGATGAGCAATCCCAGCAAGCGAGCAGTTGAAGAACTCTACGGCTTCCTGGAAAAAGGCAACTTGCCACTCACACCAGATGGCTACTTCTTGGCCTACAAGAAGGTACGTGCAGACTTCCGGGACTGCCACACTGGCACCATGGATAACTCCGTGGGACAGATTGTGGAAATGGAACGCAATGCTGTAGATGACGATCAAAATCGTACCTGTAGCGCAGGCCTGCATTTCTGCTCCAAGGAGTACCTGAGCCACTTTGGTGGCAGCGACAGCCGCACAGTGATCTTGAAGATCAACCCTGCAGATGTTGTGAGCATTCCAACTGACTACAACAACGCCAAGGGTCGTGCATGCCGCTACGAAGTGATTGGTGAACTGGGTGTACATCCAGACCAAGCCTTTGTTGCACCTGTACAAACAGAAGCCGCAAAGAGCAACGACACTGAGGCTTTGATCCGAGTCGCAGTTGAAGCCGCAGTCAAGGCCGCATTGGCCGCACAAGCTGACAACAAGTAATATGAACCTGGGGGCTGAGGCCCCCACATTGAAAGCATAAAATGAGCTATTTTATCAAGAGCGGCAACACGTTCAAGGTTGCTGACAAAGACTCACTGGACATCAAAGACCACCTGCCTGCTGGCAACTACATTGTGAAGCAGGATCAGTTTGGCAACTTCTTCTTGGAAGTTGTAGACAGTTTTGAAATCCGGGGCAAGGTGTATGGTGATGCTCTGCGCCACCGTGATCGTATCTTCAATACCTTTACGGATCGTGCAGTAAGCACAGGCGTCATGCTCACAGGAGAGAAGGGTTCAGGCAAAACCATGCTGGCCAAGAGCTTGAGCATCAAGTGTGCAGAGGCAGGCATTCCTACCCTGCTGATCAATCAACCTTGGCGTGGAGAGACCTTCAACAGTCTCCTGCAGGACATCAGCCAGCCTTGCATGATCTTGTTTGACGAGTTTGAAAAGGTCTACGACAGCGACGAGCAGGAAGAAATGCTGACCTTGCTGGACGGTGTGTTTCCTTCAAAGAAACTGTTTTTGATCACCTGCAACGACAAGTGGCGTGTGAACCAACACATGCGTAACCGTCCGGGTCGTATCTTCTACATGCTGGACTTTAAGGGTCTGGATCAGGCGTTCATCCGTGAGTACTGCATGGACAATCTGCAGGATGCCAGCTTGAAAAACATCGATGGTGTTTGTACCGTGGGTTCATTGTTTGCTGAGTTCAACTTTGACATGCTCAAGGCCTTGGTTGAAGAAATGAACCGCTACAACGAGTCTGCACAGGAAGCCATGCAGATGCTGAACGCCAAGCCAGAGTTTGACGACGGTAGCCTGTACAAGATCACCGTGGTACCTGTGGGTGAAACTGAGCCATTGACTGAGCGCCAGCTGGAAGGTAGTGTTCAGTGGAAGGGTAACCCAATGACAGAGAAAAACTGGAACTACGGTTACGACCCAGAGCCAGACAACGACGATGGTGATTGGTACTACATGACCTTCAATCAACGCGATTTGAAGAAGGTTGAGCCCACTGAAGGTAAGTTTGTGTTCGTCAACGCCAAAGGCGATCAACTGGTGCTAGTACGTGAAAAGGAAAAGCCTTTTAACTACTACGCATTCTAAAACAAAAGTACTACAAAAAGCCCTTGTAAATCAAGGGCTTTTTTGTGGTTTTTTTACAACAAATAAAACGGTTGACCAGAAATGCCCATTTTGCTATACTAGTGGCTAAGTTAAACAAAAGGAGCAAGTGATGAAAGAACTCAAAGCCTACGTGGAACAGAAAAACAAGTGGAACGCAATCTTCAAAGGTCGACAGTTTGAACTGCAAACTGCCCAAGGTCGCCAGGAAGTGGCCAACAGTCTGGACAGTGATCTCAGCCCTGAGAACTTGACCTGCGATGGCGAACTGCCACGTTCACAGGTGCAAGCAAAATACCGCCAGCTGACCCGTGCCGCAGAGCAGTTGATCAGCATTGACCCTGGCGTTAAATTCTACGAATTCAGCGTATAAAACGGTTGACCCAAACGGTCCATTTTGCTACAATAATGACATACTGAACAACAAGGAGCTCAACATGCGTCAACCACGTCTTATTACCGGTTTCAATAACAGCCAACGCATCCGCGTGATTGTGGATGGTGTTGGGTTTTTTACCACAGTGGGTGGTACCTCAGACATCATGACTCGCAAGCACCGCATGGCTGTGCAACTGGCACTGATGAATCTGCATGCCAATGGCGGCACTGGTTTTGCCTTCAATTACAATTACTACGAAGGCACTACCGACAACAATGCCTGCACCGTGCCTGTGCAAGTGGACCTGCTGTAATACCTGAACATTTTTGATTGACCAAAAAGTCCATTTCGCTTATACTTGTTGTATTGTAATTAAAAGGAGTTCAAAATGGGTACACGTAGTCGCATTGCAGTCATGCATGGTACAGTTTGCAAATCAGTCTATTGTCATTGGGATGGCTATCTGTCATTCAACGGACGCCTGTTGCAAGCAAACTATGACAGCTCAAAGGCCAATCAGCTGGTAGCACTTGGCGACTTGTCAAGCCTGCGAGCCAACATTGGCGAGAAACATGCGTTCAGCAAATTTGAACTGCCTGCCGAACAGCAGGATGCGTTCGAAACAGCCACTGAAGACATGTGTACCTTTTATGGTCGCGATCGTGGCGAAACTGGCATCGAGTACAAAGTAGATCACACTTTCGAACAGTTCCTCGAACGTGCCGAAGGCTCGTACGCAGAGTATTACTATGTGATGGAAAACGGTCAATGGTACTGTGGCAGTATGCACGAGAACAGCCCGTTCTACAAGCGCCTGGTGCTCCTGAGTGAAGCACTTGCAACCGAAGCAGTGGAGGCCTAACATGAACTTCATAATGGGAGTCATTGTTGGTATTGTGTTGTCCACAGTGGGCGCATCTGGTTTGGCCAAGTGGTTGGACAAAGGTGTTGCTGTGGTCAAGCAAGAAGCCGCTCAACTCAAATGAAAAAAGAATTTGGTAAGACTGCTACCAAAAACTGGTTGACTCCAGTTCAAAAATGCAGTACAATAACGGTATGGTACACGGTGTATCATATTTCTAAACTAAACAGGAGTATTCCGAATGTCTGACAAATCTTTCAAAATCGCTGGTGTTTCTAAACTCAAAGGCTCTTACAAAGTTCGCTTTGCTAATGATATGACTCGTGTCAAGGTGCTGGCTAAAACTGGCCACTCTGAGATTGAGCTCATTGAGCTTCCCAAGGCCATGACCAAGCCTGAGTTGGTTACACATCTCAAGTCAACTGAACTGTACAACCGTGCAGAGTTCAAGCAGGCTATCGACGCCGCTGACGAGAAGTACAACGGTTCCACAACTGTCAAGGTTGCTGGTGTTACTGTTAAATCGCCTGCCAAGGCTCCAGTTAAAGCGTCTACTAAGGCAACTGCTACTGCCTAAGCGATCACGCTGTCGCACTGAAGGCCCACTCTATGCAGTGGGCTTTCTTTTGACTGATTCGTGCAAGTGTGCGGCATTGTTAATTTTTAACATAATCTTGCAGTTCTTTCTTTTGTTGATCAGCACGTTCCTTGGCCTGCCTTCTTAGAACTAAATTGCGGTCTGCTACCTTTTGTTCATAAATTCTTTTTTCTTCCATCTGACCGTACACACCAATGCCAACCATGACAAATGCAAACACCACAACAGAGCCTGCTAGAAAATACATGGCCATCATACCCATGTCTGCCATTTTTTTCTTGTGCGCCAGTTGACGTTCTTCTTCTGCACGTTGGGCTTCTGCACGTTCCTTGAACAGTCTGGTGCGTTCTTTGATCATGTGTTCCCACAGTTCAGGCTTGCCCAATTGCCAAAGAATCATGTCTTTGAGATCACGTTCGGCTTGACGTAGAGCATCACTGTGCATGGCAATTTGCAGGGCTTCGTGGCCTAGTTCTGCATCTGTTTTGCCTTGTATACTAGCTTTGGCTTTTAACTTTGTTCGTTCACGATGTATGGAATCTGAACTTTCAAAAAACTTGCTGAACTGCCCTGCAAGACTATTGATATCTTTGCCCAAGGCTATGGCTTGCTTTATGTGACTGACCGCAGATTGTGCGGCCGCGAAGGCAAGCCCGATAGTGATTGGATCCATAAAAATACTTATCTAAAGATTCGCTTGACAACAGGTGCAAATAAATATATACTGTAGGTTATTGCTGTATGAAGCGGAAGGAAAAGTGTTCTGGACGCGGGTTCGACTCCCGCCACCTCCACCATAAGGAAATTTGTGAAAAGTAAGAGTAAGTTCAGTCGTTATAATCTTAAAGGCAATATTATGTGGTGCCTAAATTTGCGTAACGGATGGGTAAGAATTTACAACACTATGATTCGTTGGAATACCGATTGGACAACTAATTATAGATACTTTTCAATAGAACAAATAAAAGTTTCTTTATGATGGGGGTGACCTGGCTTTCGACAGGGCAAAGAGTAAACAAGTGGACAGCACGGTAAGGCAGAAACCGTAGGGTTGGGGGAACTCGGCCGTAGACGCAAAAAACGTAAATGCAAAAGCAAATACAACATCTGGTGTTAAAGTAACAGTAGGCAAAGGTTTCCGTTTCGGCGGTTCCAAGTCTGCTCGCACTGAGGCAGCTTTCGCCTAAACAGCGAAACCAGCGGGGTAGGACTTACCTTGTAAAATAAACAACCATGGGCCTCCGGGCCCATTTTTCTATGCTAGAATATATCTTAACCTTCCTTGCCGTGTTCTTACTGGACGTGGTCTACACATACTATCTGCGATGCGTCAAAGATGGTCGTGTGTTGATGGCCAGCGGCTGGAGTGTGGCCTGTTACATTGGTGGAAGTGTGGCAGTTATCAATTATACATCGGACCACTGGATGCTGATACCTGCGGCAATAGGCGCCTTTTGCGGAACCTATGTGGGCATGAAGATCAACGTCGCATCAGTTGATCAGTAAATTCCAACAGTAACTCATGATGTCTACGCTCATGCCAGTGTGGCTTGAGATAATTGTAATTGTACCAAAACTGTTCGCTTTCGGGATGGCAACCAATTATGCCAATCCTTTTCTGATATATAGCCATGGCGTCACCATTGGCATAGGTGGCAACTGTTTGATACCGTCCGGGTCCTACCAAAGCGCATCCGTCATAAAAAAACATCCTTTCGGATGTGCCGTTCCATGTCACTGCCAGTGCCTTTGCATGTGGGCGGCGTGTGTCTGTGCCGGGCTGTGTGATGTACTGCACAGCATCTACTCCATCTAGTATGTTGAAGTAGTTTGACCCTGCCCAGTAGGCACCCATACAGATTCCCAAATAATAGCCGCCACGACCAACAAAGTCCAACACTTTCTTTTTGTTGGGTTTTAATATCTTGTGCCAGCTGTCCGAATCGCCGATGCCGCCCGGAAATGCCACCATGTCCACATCATCAAAAAACACATCTTCGACTTCATTTTTGCTGAATACTTTGAAGTGATAATACTGCCCAAGCGCCTGCATCATTCCATTTCCACACTGGACTGAGCACTTGGGATCATTGATATACAGGGCAATAGTGGGCTTCACAAGCGTATTTATAAAAGCAAATGTTACAAGCCGTGTAATATTACGGATTCCTTTTTTACAGCCCGAATGCTTAAATAATAAAAAGGGCGCCTTCAATCTATGGATCCATTAACACTCTTTGCACTTGCCAACGGAGCTGTCTCTGCTGTTAAGGCTGGCTGTAAACTCTACAAAGACATCAAGGGTGCGGCTGGGGAAGTAAATGATGTTCTCAAAGACCTTGATAAACAATTCCATAAAATATATGATGCCAAGCCCGGCGGTGCTCCCCCTGCGGCGATCAAACAGCTGAACGAAGAAAAAGCCCGAGTCAAAGAGCTGAATAAAAAAGCCAACGCAGAAGAACACACTGGTATCTATCAAGAAATTGGCGAGCACCTGGGCGCATATTATGACAACCTACACAAGTGTATGGCAGTGTTTGAAAACGAAGAACGACGTAGCAGGAACGAAATTTACACAGGCGATGCCAGCCTAGGCAAACGTGCGCTACAACGTGTGCTGATGAAAAAGCAACTGGAACAAATGGGTACAGAATTGCGTGAGATAATGATTTATCAATCGCCACCTGAACTGGGTGCGCTGTATACCGAAGTAGAAGAAATGATGACAAAGCTGGGCGATCAACAAAAAGTTCTGCTCAACCGTCAGCTCAACATCGAGCATGCCAGATCAGTGCAACGTGCCAAGCAAATGGCAAAACTCAAGAACAAGCTGTGGGGTGTGGGCGGAATACTTGTGGTACTGTTATTTTGGATTTTTTGCATGTGGTGGGTGGCAGAAAGACGCATAGAAGACTATCCTGAATACGGAACTGGCTTTTTCCCACGCCTGGTGTCTGACCATGATCGTATTGTGGCAGAAAGAAATAAAAAATACTGGGATGCAAAAGCCGCCGAATATCGCAACCGTCAGAACAACCGATAACAAATATAATATTATGATCACAGCTATTTTTTTAGTATTCCAGTTAACAGCCGTACAGTATGAATGTGTCAGATGGAGATGGACCGGTGATGTGTTTGATCGCAAGGTCTACTGCGTGGAGTGGCGAGTAAAAGATTGTTCTAATAGACTGCACAAAGAACTGTGCGAAAAGAGCAGTTAGATAAATACTTGTTCAGGAGGACTCAACCATGAAACAGAAAAAGCTACTAGCTGAACTGTACAGGGCTTGCGTCGACCACGATGCCAAAAAGATTGCGGAGCTTCGTCAAGAAGAATTCCGCAAGATTGCGAAACACAAGGCCGAAGGTAAGCACTTTACAACCAAGTGGACTTTGGTAAGGATCTAATATGATGGAATATATTGGTCAATTTATAGGATTAGGTGTATTGAGTTTCATTGTTTATTTGATTGTTGAAGAACAAATCCGTAAACAAAAAAAGTAATACAACTGTAATCTTTGTAACACGGTGCTACGATAAATACTGCTATGCAGAAAACTTATCGTAGCATTTTTATTTCTGACGTACACCTTGGCACTCGAGACTGCAAGGCCGAGGCTCTCAACAATTTCCTTAAACACAATTCATGTGAATCGCTTTATCTAGTGGGTGACATCATTGATGCCTGGAAGATACAGCAAAACAAATGGCGGTGGAAACAGAGCCATACCAATGTTGTGCGTAGGGTGCTAGGTCATGCCAAACGCGGTACTCGAGTTATCTATGTAGCTGGCAACCACGATGAGTTTTTACGCCCAATGATACCATATGGTTTTTCATTTGGCAT
>Ga0214919_10006117_pt1 | contig 16684 bp, 13 predicted proteins | sample LL1503_MetaG_FD_177994 | JGI IMG/M metagenome (GOLD analysis project Ga0214919, IMG submission 177994) | Freshwater microbial communities from Lake Lanier, Atlanta, Georgia, United States - LL-1503 | ecosystem: Environmental > Aquatic > Freshwater > Lake | place: USA: Georgia | collected... | reverse complement strand
ATTCGCCATCGAGAACGCGTAACACTCCGGAAAGCGCTGCCGCAGCCCGTTCAACACGCGCAAGGGGTGCAGCGGTTGATCCGCCGTCAGATCCTTCGCGCGCGCCAACACGATTTTTTCAAATTCTCCGGCTCCAATCCGCACCACCGCCTGCGCGACCGCAGCGCGATAATCGCCCGCCTCGGTCGAACGAAACACCGGGACGACGGCGCCCTGCGTTTCAGACGACGTTTTTTCGTTATACTCAAAATTAACGAATTTTGCATGGGCGCGCCACACGCGCTCCGTCAGCGCAGCTAAATCCGCATCAGGCGCCACGGCGAGATTCGCCACCGCCGTCGTGATCGCCCCGGCACGCGCGACCTGCCAGCGCGGCACAAATACCCGCGCCGCCGGAAACGGTTCGCCGGCCTCGACGTCGTCGTTGAACGCAAAACTCGTGAAGAAATGCGGCCCGCCAAACGGCGCGTTCACATCGCCCACGGCAATCGTGTGCTCGAGCGTGTCGTCGATCCAGCGTTGCACCGCCGTAAAGCGATCGGGACCGTGCGCTTCAAACGAGACCGCCGTCTCTGCGCCCGCGATCGCGCTGCCAATATCAGGCCGCTCCGCGTAAAAATGCGGCTCACCGGGTTCGAAGATCGACTCAAGTACTGCCAGTGGATCGAGCGCATCAACCGCGAGCGAAATGCTCACGAGCTTTACCCGCCCTGCCCGGACCGCTGCCGCACGCGCTTGGTCCAGAAACGCGCGCAGGGCGTCCGGATTCGCATTCGCGGCGGGGTTGATCGGCAGAATCGTCATGCGACGCGGAAAAATTGGCGGCGGGTGAATTACTTTTTTAGCGCCACCGGCGGCTTTTCCGGCGGCGCGGGCCGCGGAAAGAGTACAAGTGATTCAGCGACCTTGGACCCAGTAAGGCGAGCGCCCCAGACGAGTTCATCGCTCCAAGTTGCGCCTGGCGTGTAACCGAGCACGGCGTTGATTTTCGCCACGGCGTCCGGCATCACCGACGTCAAAAGCGCGTTCCCCAGGCGCAAGGCCTCGGCCATCGTCGCGATCGACGTACGGAGGAGGGCAAAATCATGGGCATCGACGGATTTCCCGAGTTTCCACGGCGCCCGTTTCTCGATGTAGGCATTGGTGGCAGTGATGAAAAACATCGTCTTCTCCAGCGCAGCGTGAAACTGAAAGCCTTCGCACAACGGCAGCACTTCGGCGCGGGTCGTTTCCCAGAGCGTGTGCAACTCACGCTCGGGGTCCTCGACCAGTTCCGCCGCGGGCACAATGCCAGCGGAAAACCGGTTGGTCATGTTGAGCGTACGGTTGACCAGATTGCCGAAATTATTCGCGAGCTCGCTGTTGTAGCGCACGAGGAATTGCTCGCGTGTGAAGTCGCTGTCTTGGCCGACATTCATCTCACGAATCAGGAAATACCGAAACGCATCCGCACCGAATTCGGTCACGAGATCGAGCGGGTTGAGCGCATTCCCGGTGCTTTTGGACATCTTGGAGCCAGCCGTCATCCACCAACCGTGCGCGATGATGCCGCCCGGCAGGGGAATGCCAGCGGCCTTCAACATGATCGGCCAATAAACCGCGTGCGGCGGCAGGAGAATGTCTTTACCGATCACGTGATATGCCGCCGGCCAAACGCCGGGCTTGTCGGCCACGGCTGAGTAATAGTTCAACAGGGCGTCGAACCAGACGTACGTCACATAACCGTCGTCGAAGGGCAGCGAAATCCCCCACTCCAACCGCTCGCGTGGACGCGATATGCACAGGTCGTTGAGCGGTTCTTTCAGGAATTCCAGCACCTGCTTTTGGCGGTAACGCGGGAAAATAAAATCTTCGTTCGTAGTCAGGAACTCCACGAGCCAGTCTTGGTACTGCTTCAATTTGAAGAAGTAGTTGGACTCCACGATCTCGGTGACTTCACCAAAGATTTCTGGCCATTTGCCGTCGGGCAGACGGTCTTTTTCCTGCAAAAACTGTTCCTGGCGCGTAGAGTAAAAGCCTTTGTACTCGGCCTGGTAGATTTCTCCTTTGTCGAAGAGTTGTTGGAGCACCAGACGTACGACTTTCTTGTGCCGCTCCTCGGTGGTACGAATAAAATCGTCGTTGGAGATATTGAGTTTGGGCAGAAGGGCGCGGAATTCCGCGCTGACTTCGTCGGCGAACTGTTGCGGCGCGATGCCTTTTTTCTTGGCGCTCTGCTGGACCTTTTGGCCGTGTTCATCGACGCCGGTGAGAAAATGTACGTGGTCCCCCATCTGGCGGCGGAAACGCGCTATCACGTCCGTAAGCACCTTTTCATAGGCGTGGCCCAGGTGGGGCGAACCGTTCACGTAATCAATCGCGGTGGTAATATAAAACGACTTCATCGATGAGCCCTCCAACAGAAACCAGCCTTCGCCTAATGTCGAAAGTTTTGACGCCCGCATTTTCGGGCCCAGCGGTGGCGCTTTAACGCACAGTCGCACCCGCGCGCACCCAATCCGCCAGCAGCGCCCAAGCTCGGGCGCGGTGGCTCAGGCCATTCTTCACGGCCTCGCCCAGCTCCGAAAAACTTAAAGTCTGACCTGCTGGCACAAAAAGGGGATCATACCCAAAACCGGTACCGCCCCGCGGCTCGTGTTGCAAACGCCCCACGCAGCGGCCTTCAAAAATCATTTCCGCGCCGTCCGGACCGCGCAGAAGTAAGACGCACACAAAGTGCGCGACCCGCCGCTCGTCGGGCACATCGCGCAGTACAGTCACTAGTTTTTGTAGATTGGCCGCGGCGTCGCCCTGCGGTCCGGCATAGTAGGCGGATTCGACTCCGGGCGCGCCACCGAGCGCATCGACACAGAGCCCGCTATCATCAGCCAAAGCCCACGCCGCCGTCGGCAACTTCGTGCGTAGGGCGAGCGCTTTTTTGCGCGCATTACCGACAAAGGTTCCGGTGTCTTCCACGACTTCGGGCATACCGCCGACGGCGCGCGCAGAGACAATTTCAACATCGAGCCCACCGGCAAGCGCGAGGGCCTGCAACTCCGCCGCTTTGTGTGCGTTACCCGAGGCTAAAAACAGTTTCATCGATGGAGATTTTAGGCGGATAGACGACATGGCCGCGCGTGAGCACATCGTCGCCGAAAAGCTCCGAGCGCACATTACTCATGCGCACCGCTTGCGCGAGCGTCTCGGTGCGCAGGCCGGTCAGCATCGGCTTCGCGCGATCATCCGCGAGAAGTAGCGGCGCGCGGTAGAGAAACAGGTAATCTAGCTGCCGCTCTTGCACGAGCTGACTCATGAGTTGCGCGCCGCCTTCGACATAGACGCCGCTTAACTTCGCCTCAACGCATCGCCGGCGAAATTCCGACCACGGCGCACGCTGCGTCTGAGATTCACACACCCAGACTTGGACGCCCATTTCACGCAGTTTGCGTACGTAGCCCTGGCCCGCATTGGAGGTCGTAACCACGATCGTTTTCTCGCGAAACTCGTCCGTAAATACGTGCGGCAGGTGCTTGTCGTTCACCGTACGCAGTCGCCCGTCGAAAACGAAGCGTACCGGACTCCACGTCGCGCCACCGTCGATCCGCGCCGTGAGCCGCGGATTATCTTTCAACACCGTGCCCGCGCCGACGGCGATGGCCGGAAAAAGCCGTCGCCAGCGGTGCACATCCGCTCGAGCTAAATCGCCCGTGATCCACTGCGAATCTCCGGTGCGGCACGCCGTGCGCCCATCGAGCGTCACCGCCGCCTTCGCGGCAATCAACGGCTGCCCGTGCACGGCCCAGTGGTTAAAAATTAAATTCAGATCGGTGCATTCATTTTCAAGCACGCCTGAAATCACTTCAATTCCCGCCGCACGCAGCACCTCAAAGCCGTGCCCTTGGTGTCTAGGAAAGGGATCCTCCGCACCCACCACGACGCGTTTAATACCCGCGGCGATGATCGCCTCCGTGCAAGCACCTGTACGCCCATGCGTGCAACAGGGCTCCAGCGTCACATAGAGCGTCGCGCCGGCTCGCGGCGCGCGACCAAGTACATGCAAGGCCGCGCGTTCCGCGTGCGGCCCGCCATCCGGTGCTGTAGCGCCTTCGGCGACGACGCAGCCTTCCTCGACGATGACGGCGCCCACCATCGGATTGGGCTGTGTCTGCCCCCAGACGCTGCGCGCCACCACGAGCGCGTGCCGCATGAAGCGTTCGTGTTCAGGCGCGGACATAAGGATTAGTCTGCATTTCGTGGCCAACCATCGTGGGTTCACCGTGACCCGGATAAACCACCGTAGGCCCGGGTAAGGTGTAAATTTCAGCCCGGATCGCCCGCTCAAGTTGAGCGTGATTGCCGAGCGGTAAATCCGTGCGACCAATGCTGCCCTTGAACAACGCATCGCCAACAAACGCCGCACCAGTCGCACTAAAATAAAATAGCACGTTGCCCGGACAATGCCCAGGCACGTGCCGCACTTCAATGGTTGAACCGAGCGCATTCAGTGTCTCGCCTGGCGTGAGCCAGTGATCGACTTTAATCGGCTCGAGTTTAATCGACCCATCGAGGAACGCACTCATTACCTGAGGCGTCTCGATCAATACTTGATCGTCGCGGTGCGCTCGCACGAGCGCCGATGTGGCACGAACGACTTCCGCTCCTCCCTGCGTGTGATCCCAGTGCCCATGCGTGAGCCAGAGCTCGGTGAGGCGGCATTTTTCGCGGGTCAGAATCGGCTCCACGTCGGCCCAAACGTCGCCGGGCGCATCGATTAAAATGGCTTCGCCGCGCTCAGGCGCGGTCAACAAATACGCATTGGTCTGGATCGGCCCAGCGGGCAGCACATGCAGTTTCACCCCGCCAATCCACGGGCTTTCCCGTGGCGCGCAACCGCGAAAACCAAAACTCAACGTAACCATTGCAAAAACGCTGTCGTCGTCGGCGCATTGGTGAGGTCGATGAGAAACCCGCCCGTCGCCGGCACGATCGCTTGCGCGCGAGGCGCCGGTCCGCGCCGCTGCACGATCGCGTCCATCGAAGCCACCGCCGTCGCCGTCGAGCCCACACCAAAACCCACGAGGCCAGCGATCATGACTGCCGCTTCATGATCACGTCCCAGCAACGGCCAAACGATGAGCGCCGCAAATGCAAGGGAGACCGCGATATTCACTACTAAAATAATCAACATTGGTCCGGCCACCGTCGCCAACTCCGCGAGGTTGAGGGCAGTCAACGTGACCACAAGAAACAGCGCCAAGAGCAATCCGCCCAAACGCGCGAGCGTCGCCCCGTTCAACCACCTCGCCCCAGCCGCATCGTGCGCCGCGCGCAGCGCGAGTCCGGTCAGCAGCGCACCCATGTAAGCCGGAAAGGACGCTCCTATCGCGTTGAGCGCAAAGCTTACCCAAGCGCCAGTCTTGATACACGCCGCGACCACAAGCACGTGCATGAGTGCCGTTTTACGGTCGCTCAGAAATTCCCGTCCATCGGCCAGCAACCCACGGCGCACGATTGTCGTTTCAGTGGCCGACCAGGCCGAAGATGCGGGCGAGCTCGTGCCGCCGTTTTTTCGCAACAGCCATTCTGCGAGTGGACCGGCGAGTAAACCACTCGCGACTAACCCAAACGTCGCGGCCGCCGCACCGACGCTCGCCGCCGCCGTGAAACCTGCTTCTTCAAACCGCGACGCAAAGCCCAAAACCGTCCCGTGTCCGCCCACCAAAGTCAGCGAGCCGCACACGACCCCTAGCAACGGCGGCGCGTCCAGCGCCCGCGCGAGCGCCACGCCCACGACGTTTTGCAGCACCGCCATCAAAGTTGCCGCACCCAATAAAATCACCAACGCCCGTCCGCCCGTACGTAAAATGCTGACCGGCGCCGCCAGCCCCACACACGTGAAAAACCCCACGAGTAGCGGCAAGTTTATCGCCTTAGCCGGGCGCGTAAACCACTCGGGCTCCGGCGTTGCCAGCCATGTCCACCATGCCGCGGTTACTTTAGTTTGCCAGGTGATCTGCAGCATACCCGACGCTTGCAGACCGAGCACCAGCGCCGCCCCGAGCAAGCCGCCAGCGACCGCGGCAGGGATATTGCATCGCGCCAACACTGGTAGCTGACGTAACAGCGCCTCACCCGCGAGCAATACGGGTACGGCGAGCACAAGCAACCACCAGGCAGAAAGGGCAACAGTCATAAAAAAGCTGGGCAGGAAACGCCCTACCCATGGTTCTGCCAATCCGCACCTCGCGCGGGAAGCACCATTTCAAGCGACCGCAAAGGCGGCTTGCCTCGGCGTGGGGGCGTTTGTCACGGTTTACCTTTCCCATGCCGACTATCAAGTTTGCCGTTCTTCCTGGAGATTACATCGGGCCCGAGGTGATGACCGAGGCCCTGCGCGTGTTCACCCACGTCGCGCAACAGGAGGGACTCACCTTGTCCTACACCACCGCCGATGTCGGCGGCGCCGGCATCGATAACCACGGCAAGGCGCTCCCCGACTCCACGCTCAAGATTTGCAGCGAGTCCGACGCCATTCTTTTCGGCTCCGTCGGTGGCCCGAAGTGGGAAAAACTTCCGCCCAAGGAGCAGCCCGAGCGCGCCGCGCTCCTGCCCTTGCGCAAGCACTTTACGTTGTTCGCCAATCTCCGCCCCGGTCTCCTTTACCGCGAGCTCACCGACGCTTCCCCGCTCAAGACCGAACGCATCCCCGACGGCATCGACATTGTCTGCATCCGCGAACTCACCGGAGGGCTTTACTTCGGTCTACCCAAGCAGACCACGACGCTCCCCGACGGCGACGTCCAAGCTGTCGACACGATGGTTTATAAAAAATCCGAGATCGAGCGCATCCTGCAAGTCGCAATCACGGCCGCCCGCGCCCGCAAAAAGAAGCTCTGTTCCGTCGACAAAGCCAACGTGCTGGAAACCTCCGTACTCTGGCGCAAAACTGTCACAGAGTACTGCGCCGCTCACGCGCCTGACCTCGCATTGAGCCACATGTACGTCGACAACGCCGCCATGCAGCTTGCGCGTGACCCGAACCAGTTTGACGTGTTCGTGACCGAAAACATGTTTGGCGACATCCTATCCGACGAGATGGCCGTGATCTGCGGCTCGCTCGGCATGTTGTCCTCCGCCTCGCTCGGCACGGGCAAAAACTCACTAGGCCTACCCTTCGGGCTTTACGAGCCTGCCGGCGGCACTGCGCCCGACATCGCAGGCAAAGGCATCGCCAATCCCTGTGCCCAAATCCTGTCCGTGGCGCAGATGTTACGCTACAGTTTCAACCTCGAGCCCGTAGCTAAACGCATCGAGGCCGCCGTCAAAAAAGCCGTCACCAGCGGAACGCGTACCGGCGACATCGCCTTTGGTCGTCCGTCGGTCGGCACTCGCGCGATGGCCGACGCCATCATCGCGAATCTCTAAATTTTCCACCGAAAACGGCACTCCCTTTGCGTCGTTTCCACCATTCTTCGTCGTTACTTTTGCTGTCATGACTTCCGCCCAAATCCGCCAGAGCTTCCTCGATTTCTTCGCCAAACAGGGCCACACGATAGTGCCGTCCGCCTCCTTGCTGCCGGATTCACCCGGACTGCTGTTCACCAACGCCGGCATGAACCAGTTCGTGCCGATCTTCCTGGGCGATCGCGCCCCGGACGTCTCCAAATGGGCCGGCGTCAAACCCGCCAAAGACACCCGAGCCGCCGACACCCAGAAATGCATCCGCGCCGGTGGCAAACACAACGACCTCGAAGACGTAGGCTTCGACACCTACCACCACACGCTCTTCGAGATGTTGGGCAACTGGTCGTTTGGCGATTACTTCAAAAAAGACTCCCTAACCTGGGGATGGGAGCTCATCACCAAGGTTTGGGGCATCCCGCCCAAGCGTCTGTTCGCCACCGTTTACTCGCCCAACAAAACCAAGGGCGACCCCGCTGAATTCGACCAGGAAGCCTACGACATCTGGGCCACCATCTTCAAAAAAGAAGGCCTCGATCCTGCTATTCATATCGTACACGGCAATAAGAAGGACAATTTCTGGATGATGGGCGACACCGGCCCCTGCGGTCCGTGCTCCGAGATCCATTTTAACCTACTGCCCTCCGAGGACGAGGTAGAAGGCCGCAAGGGCGTCAACTCCTCCAGCCCGCGCTGCATCGAGATCTGGAATCACGTCTTTATCCAATTCAACGCCAACGCCGACGGTACATTCTCCCCGCTCGCCGCCAAACACGTCGACACCGGCATGGGCTTCGAACGCGTCGCCGGCATTCACGCCTCGACGAAGGGCTTTACCGATTTCACACCTGAGCCCTCCAACTACGAGGCCGACGTGTTCGCCCCGCTCTTCGCCAAAATCACCGCGCTCTCCGGCAAGACCTACGCCCGTACCGTACCCACGAAACGCGAAGGCCTCACCGAGCAGGAAAACACCGACATCGCTTTCCGCGTTCTCGCCGACCACGCGCGCACGATCAGCTGCGCGATCGCCGACGGCATCATGCCCGGCAACGACGGCCGCAACTACGTCATTCGCCGCATCCTACGCCGCGGCATATTGTACGGCAAGAAACTCGGCCTCGCCACCGGCTTCTTCGAGCAACTTGTCTCTCCCGTCGTCGAATCGCTTGGCCCCGTATTCCCCGAACTCGTCGCCCAACAAGATATCATCCGCCGCGTGATCCGCGCTGAGGAAGAAAGCTTCGGACGAACGCTGGATCGAGGTATCGAGCTATTCAGTGAACATGCCGCGAAAGGCGCCAACGCAAGCGGAGGGAAATTTCCCGGAGAGATAGCCTTCCTTCTTTATGATAGCTACGGATTCCCTCTCGACATGACCCAGCTGCTCGCCAGCGAGCGCGGCCTAACGGTCGAGGTCGCCGGCTTTGAAGTTGAGATGGAAAAACAGCGCGACCGCGGTCGCGCCGCCCAGAAAAAAGAAATCGTCGTTGCCGCGACCGAAGGTGAAGCCACCGGGCTCGCCGCCACCAAGTTCCTAGGCTACGAACACACCCACGCCCACGCGCAACTCATCGACGTCATCCGCGCCGATCAAGACACGTTTCTCGTCTTCGATCAGACACCCTTCTATGCCGAGATGGGCGGCCAAGCTGGTGACACCGGCACCGCGCTCATCAACGGCACCCTCGCCCACTTCACCGATTGCGTGAAAGACAAGGCCGGCCGCCACCTCCATAAACTCGCCGAAGCCTCCGGCCTAGTCGTCGCCCCTGGCACCCGTGCCGAACTCAGCGTCGACCTCGTCCGCCGCCGCGCTATCTCCCGCCAACATTCCGCCGCCCACCTCATTCACTGGGCGCTGCGAAAAGTCCTTGGCACCCACGTGCGTCAAGCCGGCACGTCGAAGACCCCAGATCGCATGCGCTTTGATTTTTCCCACTTCGAAGCCGTCACCCCCGCGCAGCTCCGCGAGGTCGAGGCTCTCGTCAACGCCAAGGTCATCGATAATGCCAAGGTCGAAACCTACGAAACCGAGTTCGACAAAAAACCCGAAGGCACCCTCGCCTTCTTCGGAGACAAATACGGCAAATTTGTCCGCGTAGTAGACATCGGAGGCTACAGCCGCGAACTCTGTGGCGGCACCCATGTCAGCACCGCCGGTGAAATTGGCCTCATTAAAATCGTAGCCGAGATGGCCGTTGCCGCCGGCACGCGGCGCATCGAAGCCGTAGCCGGCCAAGCCGCCATCGACTTCATCGCCACCCGCGAAGCTGCCCTCGCTGCCGTCAACGCCCACCTCGGCGCCGGCACCGTCGACGTTGCTAAGAAACTCGAGGCCCTTCTCGCTCACCAAAAGGAAACCGAGAAGCAACTCAAAGCCTTCCAACAAAAAGCCCTCGCCGGCCTCGCCGACGAACTCGCCGCCAAAGCCACAACCCGTGACGGCTTGAAGTTTGTTTCCGCCGTCGTGCCCGTGGAAGATCAGGAATCGCTTCGCTCGCTCGGCTCGCAGGTGCTGGCCAAACTCGGCGAAGGCGTGGTGCAACTCGGCGCCGCGTTTGGCGACAAAGCCAGCCTCGTCGCGTTTTGCTCGCCCGGGGCGATCAAAGCCGGCCACGCTGCCGGCAAGATTGTGCAAACCCTCACGACTCAAATCGGCGGCAAAGGCGGCGGCAAACCTGACTTCGCCATGGGCGGCGGCAAAGACGTCGCCAAACTCGCCGAAATCCTAAAAGCCTGAGCTTCAGCAAAGGGCAAAAGATCATCTACCCTTTGCCCTGTCTTTCTTGAGCAGCCCTGAGTGCACGCGGGGCGCCATGCGGCGTTAGGTATTCCACTTCACTAAGCTCTCGTCGGTAGGCTCGAGGAAAGACTGCACGCAGCATTGCCATACCAGCGAAAAAACTGATTTTTAAGGGTGTTCGCATGACTTATCTCGTCCTCAAAGCCCTGCATCTCATCGGGATTGTGTGCTGGTTCGCAGGACTTTTTTATGTCGTGCGCTTGTTCATCTACCACACTGAAGCCAACGAAGAGTTGCAGCCCAAACGAGGCATTCTCATCACCCAATTCACGCTCATGGCTCGCCGACTCTGGTTGGGGATTACGGTGCCAGCGATGATTCTGACTTTGGTTACAGGGGGTTGGCTTCTGTATTATCACTCGATCGCCCAAAGCCCTTGGCTGCACCTCAAGTTAGCGCTGCTCGCCGGGCTGCTGGCGTATCATTTTCAATGTGGTGCCATCCGAAAAAAACTCATCGCGGGAGTCTTTAAGTTTAGTTCGGGGCAACTTCGCGCCTACAACGAAGTCGCGACGTTTTTACTCGTGGGCCTCGTCTTCACCGCCGTAAGCAAATCTGTCGCCACAGGCCTCTGGTCGCTTCTTGGGTGTGGGGGAGTCTTCGTCGTATTGTTGTTTTTTTTCCGCCGGAAATTGCAGGGGAAATCTTAATAAATCCACGTTGTGAATCTCTCTCCCTTTATCGCCGATTTACTCGATCGCTCCGAAGATTTAATCCCAACCAACACCGACCGAGCCGCAGCTCGCACGCTGCTGCTCGATGAGTTATCGCTCGAATACCCAGACCTCAACGCGCTGCAACGCGGCCAGATTGTATTAAGCGTGCTAGCTCAACTTACCGCGAATGATCGCTTTGGCTGGGAATTTTGCGGCGACATTTCCGCAGACGAGCTCGCACCCGATGACGCAGATTAATCCCGCACCGTTTTCATTACCGACTCTTTCATGAACCCGGCCGTCGTAGTCCCACCCGCTCTCATCGCGATCCTCGCCTTTGATGCGCGGAATCAACTCGCCGTTCGGCGCCTCGGCTCTAAAGCCGGACTGCCCTTCACCGGCACGGATCTCGCCATGGCCACCGCGCGGCTCGAGTCCGCCTTCACCCAGCATACTGCACCCGTGGAATATTTCTCCAGTGCGGCCGGCGGACGTAGCTACCGAGTTTTTTTTGCGCGGGTGGACGGAAAAGCCGCTGACTCTGAAATTGCTTTCGAATCCTTAGATGCGCTCGCCGCTACTGCGAGCGCACTTGCCCCCTCCCTCGCCGTACTTCTCGACCAACTCGAGCCGCATCTGGTGGACATTCCTTACCTGCATCTGAGCGAAAACGATTTTATCTATAAATTTCGCCCTGCGCTTGAGCGTAACACCGCCATCTACGCACAAGATCCCGCCGCCAGCGCCTTGTATCAATCGCAACTCTGCGCCGCCATCAAAGCCCTAGTCCGCCGTCACGAACGGACTGCAGACGCGCCCGTCAGCCTCGACTTCGGAGCTACAAGCTACGTCATTCCAAGCCACTTTGGCTTCTGCCTGGGCGTAAAAAATGCCATCGAACGTGCCTACGAGACGCTCGCCGAAAACCCAGGTAAACGCGTCTTCATGCTTTCGGAGTTAATTCATAATGCTTTCGTCAACGGAGACCTGCTCCGCCGCGGTCTGCGCTATCTTCAGACGGACAAAGGCCAGCCTTACACCACCTCTGATGAACCCGGTGCCCCGCAACTCTGGGACACACTCACGCCCAATGACATCGTCATCATACCGGCCTTCGGCGCGACCGATGAAGACAAGCGCCGTCTGGTGCGCCGAGGTCTCGCCGTTAGCCAATACGACGCCACCTGCATGCTGGTGGAAAAAGTGTGGAAAGCAGCCCGAGCCTACGGCCGTGAGGGCTATACGGTCGTCATTCACGGCAAGAGCGAGCACGAGGAAACCAAAGCCACCTTCTCGAACACACGCCGCTACGCGCCCGCCGTGATCGTGCGCAACCTCGAAGAAACCCACCGCCTCGCCGCCATAATTGCCAGCGAAGACCCCGTCGTGCGCGCGAGTTTTTACCAACTTTTTGCTGGTAAGCACACACCCGAATTCGACGTCGGCCGTGATCTCGCTCGTATCGCCATCGTCAACCAAACCACCCTCCTCATGAACGAGACGCTCGAGATCATCGAGCACCTGCGCGGCGTTTACCGGGCCAAATACGGCGACGACACCCGCGTAGGAGGCACCAGCCGCCGTGACACCCTCTGCTATGCGACTCAGGTCAATCAAGACGCCTTAAGCCGCGCGCTCGCCGAACCGCTCGATGCAGCCTTTGTCATTGGCGGTAAAAACTCCTCCAACACCTATCAACTGTTCCGCCTCTGTGAACAGAAGCTCGGCGCAAAAGCATTTTTTATTCAGAGCGAGGCCAACATCCCCTCGCGCGACCTCGTAGATCATTACGTCTACGGCCACGGCACTGGCCACACTGAGTCGCGTCCGCTCTGGCCAAGTTGCGCGAAGGCGAGGCGCATCCTCATCACCGGCGGCGCATCTTGTCCGGATGGCATCATCCAACAAGTCATCACGCGTATAAATTCATTCTTCCCTGCCGACCAACTCCGCAGCATCGAGACGGTACTGGCGACGTTGCAGTGAAAATTCCTTCAGCTCTGGGCTCGGGTGCGGTGAGTGTGCCAAACCAGCCAGCCCCAGAAAAATGCGCTGACCACCAGCGCTGCGGGTAGGACCCACAAGCTCGCGCGTTGTAAATCCCCCCATTGGTCCGAGAGATATCCCACCAGTTTCGGCGACCACAGATCACCGAATAAGTGGATCGCAAAAATAGATCCTGCCATGGCGCAGGCGCGCATTGCCGGCGGCACCGTTTCTAAAATGAGCGTATTCACCGGCCCGGTCGCGAGAAACAGCAAAGCCATCGCCGCGATCAAGCCGAGCTTAGCTGCGGCGAGATCACCGAGCGCAAAGGCCGCGTACGCTGCCGGAGCCGCTGCGAGCGAACTTAGCGCCAATACCCAAGCGTAACCCGTACCGGTACGCCGCTGCCATAACGTGGCGAGGTAACCACCAACTAGAGTTGCAACTAGACCGGTTACAACGAGCGAGAGTCCAAAAAACTTACCCGCCGCCTCGACATCCATGCCGTGCACGCGATGCAAAAATGTAGGCGCCCAAAACGCAAAACCGCCGAGCGCAAAGGTCTGCGCAATATAGCCCGCCACCACGAGCACGTAGCTGCGAAAACCGAGTAGTTGCCTGTAAACACGCCAACCGGCGGGTTGCGACGTCGCCTTTGACTCAGTTGATTCCGTCGCCCCTCGCGCCGGTTCGGGCAGAAAAAACATACCCAGCGCCAACACTAACCCCGGATAACCCGCCCACAAAAACGCCGAGCGCCAACCGTAGCGCGCCGCCATGAAGCCACCGAGGATGTAGCCCAGGGCCGAGCCTACTGGAATCGCCAGATAAAAAATCGAGATCGCAATGTTGCGCCGCGCCGCCGGAAAAAGATCGGCGATCCAACCGGGACTAATGGTCCCGAAACTAGCTTCACCGAAGCCGACCAATACGCGAAAAAAAATCAGCGCACCCAACGTGCCGCAATGTCCAGAAAGCAGCGTACCCAAGCTCCAAACAAAAACACCCGAAGCGATCAAGGCTCTCCGAGACAGACGATCGCCGAGGTAGCCAAAAATGGGCGCCGTCAAAAAATACCCCAACATGAACGCTGTTGCGATGGTGCCCGCTTGTTCATCGCCAAATTTCAATTCTGCCTGCAACGCGGGGAGTACCGCGGCGAGTAATTGACGGTCCAAGTAGTCGAGGAGATTGAGACCGGTCAGCACGGTCAACGACACCATCGGCCACGTGGCTTTGGGGTATATCACGAGCCCAAGGCAAACCGCACAGGCGAAGTTTGCAAAGCTGTAATCACCTAAGGGACCCGCGCTGGGCGGGGCGGGGTGATCATCGCGCGCCGTAGCGCGCAATTCACCGAATTAGAAACGGAACGTCATGCCGGCACGTAGACCGTTGAGATTGTTCAAATCAATCTTTGAGACGTAATTTGCGTTGGCCGTAGCGATCGCTTGATCGTAGCTCCCAGTCGCCTGATAAACGGCGCCGACATAAAAGCCGGTGCGTTCCGTGGCATCAAATTGCAAGGTGGCATCGGCGTAATACCCAATGCGAAATTTGGTCGTTTCGTCGGTTACAGTTTCTTTGATCTCAGCGCCGGTGTCGGGCTGGAAGGATTCAACGACGCTGTAGGTAGACCCAGCATAGATCATGGCGAGACCAGCGCTGACGGAGGCCTTGAAACGGGTCGTAAATTGCAGGGTCAAGGAGGGGCCTGCGCGCATGGTGAAATAGGCGCCTTTTAACTTCCAGCGGTTGTTCACGCTGGAGGAATCGGTGGTGGTCGTGACGGCACGCTCAAGGGGTTTGTTGCCAAGCAGCACCGTGCTATCGGCCGTATCGCTACTAATGGTGCCGTCGGCATTGGTGACGGAGCTTGAGACAGAAGAAGGGGCCGAATACGGGGCGCTAGGGGGGAGCTGGCCGAAGAGGTTAAAGGTGTCGGTCACCGTGGTGAGACGGGCGGCTACTTTATCATTCATCCCCGACGCGATGTCATTTAGGCTAGCGCCAGCGATAAGGCTCCAATCGAAGCGTTTAAATGCTTTGCCCATGTCGTAGGCGACGCTGAGTTCAAGTCCGGAACTGCGGCCAGCATTCAAGCTGCGGATGTTGGTGTCGATAATCTGGGCCGAATAGTTATGAAAGGACATGTAGCCATTGCTCGTAAGCTGCTTGTCGTTGCTGAAAGCCCAGGTGTTGGTCTTGCCGTCGTCGGGGACTGGGAAACTAACGGTCTGTCCGTCGCTACTTTCGGAGACGGTGGTGCGAGCATCGGGCGCGACGCTACCATCATGGTAGAGGCGGTATTCGTTGGCGCCGGTGGCGGAGCCGCTTTTGTCTTCGGGTGCTAGTTTACCTTTACCGGAGAACGAAGTCTTAGGGCCGCTGATGTTGCGGACGCCAAAATGCATCGTGGATTTCGGGACGTAGATGTATTCGTCGAGATTCGAGAAATCAGGAATTTCCGTGGGCGGGGCCTGGCGTTCTTCTTGAGCCTGAAGCAGGCAGGTGAAGAAAATACCGAGGGAAAAAACCAGACGAAGGGATTTCATGCAAAAGATAAGGTGCCAGTTGGGACGGCAGAAAGTGGAAAATGTTGCCTAAAAGTTCAGGGATAGCGCCTGCCGCGTCAACGCGAGATTCATTGCCTCCCCCACTCGCATCCTAGGTGGCTAATCTGCAATCTATCGCTCGCGATGCAATTTATGTCTCAATTCTGTTAGCGGAATCCAATGACGGGACCGCCGAAATGCAAAGTATAAACTTTAAGGATTGATCCAAGCGAATTGACGGCATTGTAGACAGCAATGCGAATGATGATTTTCTTGTTTTTGAGTCTGACGGTGATCGCGGCAGCGTCGTCCAACGCAAAGCCAGAACTCGCCGAGGTCTTGAAACACTTTCGCACGGAGGGACCCAAAGGCTGGTCATTTATTCAGAGTACCACCGCTGAAGGTCGAACCATGGTCGAACACTATGACAGCGCCCGACCGGAATTCAACCGCTGGACCCTTGTAAGCGAAGACGGTCGCTTACCCAACGAAGAAGCCCAACGCCGCTACCGCGATAAGTTCAGTCGCTACTCCAGTTCGGGCACAGCCCCCCAGCTCAGCGATCAAATCGATCAGACCAGCCTAGTCGTTGAAGCGGAAACGGCCGAGCGGATCACGTATCAAGGCCGGCTAAAGCCCACTGAGAAGGAAGACCGGACCGCCTCCTTCCTCCGCGCCTTGATCGTATGGCACAAAGCAACCGGCACCATCGAATCGCTTGTGATTGAAAACATGGCGCCGTTCGCCCCGTCCTTCGGGGTTAAAATCGAACAGATGAAAACGACCATGACTTACAGCCTGCCCGCGCCGGAACAACCGAGTCTTTTGCAATCCGTCGTCACGCGTCTGCGCGGCACCGCCTTCTGGATAAAATCTATCGATGCCGACATGACCGTGGCTTATTCGGCCTACGCACCCGCCGCCGCCTCACGCGCGACCCGCTCGGACACGACCCGCTGATCACATCAGACCCGAGCCCGAGAGGCTGCTCCGCACCGAAATAATCCAAGCACGCCTCTGCGTAAAAAACGCAATCGTTTGGTTTGGTTATTTTTAGGAAAACACCCCGTGCTGAAGCGAACCCGCTCCACCCCCTTCAACTCGAGGTCCACTTAAACACTGTCGTTGTAAACGGCGCGAGCGTCACCTCGATTGCCTGCGCGAAACCATCACGTTCCGCCGGAAACGCGGTCCGCCCGCCGTCATTGCCTAGTCCGGTCCCGCCGTAGTATTCGCTGTTA
>Ga0214919_10006116_pt1 | contig 16687 bp, 15 predicted proteins | sample LL1503_MetaG_FD_177994 | JGI IMG/M metagenome (GOLD analysis project Ga0214919, IMG submission 177994) | Freshwater microbial communities from Lake Lanier, Atlanta, Georgia, United States - LL-1503 | ecosystem: Environmental > Aquatic > Freshwater > Lake | place: USA: Georgia | collected... | reverse complement strand
TAAAAGTTTTTGATCTAAAAATTATTACATTTTAGAAAATCCTGCAGCGTTGGTATACCTGCCTCTAGAAAGCTTAACGTACATTATAACCCGAATCCTGTAGTTACCCCTAACTTTCACCAACGTGATGCAAGAAATCAAAATCTTCGTGCTGAGCTAGTGTTTGCGCCTCATTCACGCTGACGGCAAACGCATCCCATGGGATTACTGATTCAATAGCAGCAAACGGATCACTGCCATTTTGCTTCGCCTCTAATAAAACTTGGCCAATGCGGCTATACAGCAAGACCTTGTTATTAATGTCTTTTCCAGATTCTTGGAACTGTTTTTGATGTCGATTTTTCGCAATGTTGAATATCCTGCCCAAGATGCGATCATGTAAGTCAATAATTTCATCTATGACTGTGGCCGTAGTTTCTGTAACAAGCGCTACTAGTGTTGCATATCGACGTTGCGGTTCAAATCTAGCTAAATCTGCTGATGTCATTTGACCGCCCTCTCTAGCAATTTTAAGAAGGCGGTTTTGATGAACTTTTTGACCAATATTTGCAGGAAGGGCAATTGATTGTAGAACTTTGAGTCTTTCTATGTGTTCAAGCATATGCCGAGAATTCGGCCTAGTTGGCGATTGTTTTAGCCATATTAATTGCGTGATCTTTGAGCCATCTTTAAACTTCAATAAATCATCAAGTTTTTGATAGTTAATATCTGACAATGATTCAGTTAAAGTCTTGTAAATGTGCTGATTGGCACGAGTTATTGCCTCTGCGCAAATCCGTTCAATAGTATTGATATCTGGTAGCAATACACTTTGTTGGCGAAGTTCTTTTATAACAGATTCTGCTAAAATGATGCTTTTGTCAGTTTGCATCGAGAGATCAAGCAATTTGCGAACCTCTTGTTGGTAATTTTCTGCCGTAAAAGACTGGAATCCAAATAATTTTTGTAATTCAAGTAAGTGATCACGTCGCGTTGTATTGCGATTTCCATATTTTTTCCACGATGATGGCGAGATTTTTAATTGTGAGGCAACAATAGAAAGCAATGGTTCTGGCGGTATATCATCGGGACCAAGTCTGATACCAGGATATCGCATGTAACAAAGTTGAATCGCAAAGCCCAAACGGTTTTCTGCTTTTCTATGTTGATTAATAATAACAAGGTCAGAATCGCTGAAGGTATAGTGTCTAATCAACTCTTCAGAAGTTTTGGGAAATTCTAATAAACTTTCCCGCTCCAATGTTGATAAGATTGAACGACGTGGCATGTTTTAATTACTTATCACTGCGTAAATATTGATATAGAGTTTCGCGGCTAATGGCGAACTCACGCGCGAGATGTGATTTTTTTTCACCAGCTTTTGCGCGCTGACGCAACTCAATAGCGCGCTCATCAGACAATGCTTTCGCACGACCTCGATAAACACCTTTTTGCTTAGCTAAAGCGATGCCTTCACGCTGACGTTCGCGGATTAATGCCCTTTCAAACTCGGCAAAAGCACCCATCACTGATAACATCAGGTTAGACATTGGAGATTCTTCGCCGGTAAATGTTAGGTTTTCTTTTATAAACTCGATGCGAATGCCGCGCTTAGTAAGACTTTGTACTAAGCGACGAAGATCATCTAGGTTGCGAGCCAATCGATCCATACTGTGAACTACAATAGTATCGCCTTCGCGCACAAAAGAGAGTAATGTTTCTAACTCTGGACGATGAGTATCTTTACCGGATGCTTTTTCAGAAAACAGTTTGTCAACTTTAACATTTTCTAATTGACGCTCCAAGTTTTGATCAAAACTACTAACTCTCACATAACCGATTCTCTGACCTTTCATAAAAACCCTTAAAAAAGTAAATAATGTCAAGTAAGGATCTATGACCCTTGAAGATAACTGTCAACTAATTAAAAAATACACCTTATTCTGACTATATTATTTATTGTTGCCTGACATCTAGTTAGAGTATACTCTAAATTGACTATATTGAGAAAAAGGTTATTTGGCTAGTTGACTACTAATTAATAATAAGTATTATTTAATAATAATTCATATTAACACAAATTTTTTTACCCATGACTGCCGTTACAATAAAGCAAGACGATACAGTTTATTTAAAAATACCTCACTATCTTGTTGAAAGGTTAGATAACATTGCTGAAAGAGAAGATCGAAGCAGAAGTTCTTTGATCAGAAAACTTATCGTTAACTACATAGAAGATTATGAAGACGTCAGAGACGCGATAAAAGCCCGCGCTTCTTACGAAAAAGATCCAAACTCTGCCACATCTCTTGATGAATTAATGAGTAGCATGAATGTATCAAACAGAGAGCTAGATAAAATTAATCTAGATTAAAATGTGGCAGATTAAGTTTAGTATCGAAGCAGAAAAACAACTACACACAATTGATCGCAGCTCTTCTTTAAAAATTCAGAAATATCTTAAAGAAAGAGTAGCTCCAAATCCAATGGCCTTTGGCAAGGCCTTATCTGTTAATCTGAGAGGATTTTGGAGATATCGAATTGGGGATTATAGAGTGGTGTGCGATCTCAGGGAAAATGAGCTCGTAGTGTTGGTTGTTAAAGTTGGACATAGGAGTAAGGTCTACGACGGTTTTTAAAGTAAATTTAAATTAACAAAATTTAAGAGTATGACCAGACCACAACAAGCTTTGGAAAGAATTGCAACAGATGAACATTTTCACGGAATAGCTGCTATTTCAGGACATGATGCAGTGACAAATATCACTGGAGTCTCAAATAAAACACCATTTCCAATTCATTCAGTCGGCAAAATTCTTAGCGGTGTTTTGATGGTTGAAATGGTTACACAAGGCATAATTACCGAATCTGACTTAACAACTCCAGGGATCAAACTCCAACCTGAAATAGAAGAAAAATTAACTAGAGAAAATCCTGCTGTGATAGAGCGCTTGTCGCAAGTATCGATTTTACAAGCTATGCATCATACAGCAGGCCTTGCAAGTTTGAATGAAGAAAGTGGTTCTAAAGATTGTATCGACAACTACACAAAACATTTACGCGAAGGTAAAGAAGTAAGACGCTCAATGGGCGATATGGTTGATTTTGTTGGAGATAAACTAACAGAAATTGGGCCAGAGAAATACAGCAATGATGGTTTATTGCTGGCCGGATTTGCATTGCAAAATCTCTACAATTTAAGAACTGGTCAAAATTTAAGTTACGAAGAAATTTTAAATAAGTTGGTGATTGATCCTTCAAGAACCAATATCTCGATGACTAGGCCGGTTGATGTTCATTACAAAGCCGAAGATGTAGAGCATCTTTCAAAATATCCAGTTACTCCCGCTGGCGGGCATTTTGCTAGTAGCGATGATTTATTAAAACTCGGAGAATATCTTTATCAAAGATGCCAAGATCCGAAATTTATGGAAGGCATCAAAAAATATGGCGCAGAATTTTATGACGAATCTCGCAATACCATATATCACGGCGGCTACATGGAGGGAACAACCTATGAAGCCAAAGGTTCTGCCACTGAATTTGCAGTTTCTTTAAATGACGGCAAAACTATTGCGATCTTAATGGATCGAGATGCTTCTGAAGATGATCGTGATAGCGGAAGATTAAAACAAACCCATGCTCGAGTTTTTTACAAAGAGCTGCGAAGTTCTTTGGAGCAGGAAAGTGAAAGAGAAAATTCTATTTTCTCAAAACTAGATAACCCACAAGAAAATTTAGTCTTAGATGCAGAATCTAAATTAAAAATTTCCGAAGCAATCGCTGCAGCACATATTGATCGCATTGAATCTATTGATGAAGAAAAAAGACAAAGCTTCATGCCAAAACTTGCTGCAAAATTGCGAGTTGAATTGCCAGAATTGATTGCAGTTATAGAAGACAAAGAAAAATTAGCTGCCTTATTTTTTAAACTCAAAGATGAAGAGCTGATAAGTTTCAACAAAGATAAGGATGGTTTACCAGCTATTAAACCAACCAATCTTACAGCGCCAGCCATTCAAGAATATTGCGACACCATTGATTTCCGTGGTGTGATGGTAATTGAGGATGGCAAAGGCAATCAAACAAAAATATCAAATTATCATAAAGGAACTCAGTCTGATCCGCAAGATCGACCATTTGCAACTCATTCGGTTTCTAAGCTGATTGCTGGTGTGACAATTTGTAAAATGATTGCTGATGGAATAATTCCGCAAGAGGCACTTGATAGAAAATTAGAATTAGCGCCGGAAGTAAAAGAAAAATTGCCTGAAGAAATTTTAAAACATTTGGAAGAACACAGCGTAACTTTACGCGATGTCATGACTCATCATTCAGGACTTGGTGGCTATCTTGATCCAGAACTGAAGAAAGGACAGCCTGGTTATGGAACTAGAGAATTGGGTTATGGAGTTAATGGTTATTCCGGATATGTCAGGGATCAACTTGAAAAAGGTGAAGCAGTCGAAGTGCCAACATCGCCTCAAGATTATTTAAAATATTCCGAAAGAGAAACTTACGAATATGGTAAGTTCAAATATAGCGACCTCGGAATTGTGTTGGCATCACTAAGCGCCGAGCATTATTACAATAACAAAATACAAGATCCAAGTGAACATAAAAGTTTTGAAGAGATCGTTAAGGAAACACTAATCATTCCTGCTGGAGTTGAAAAATTCTCGGCACAAAAACCTGCTGATGCTATTTTTCATTCAGATGATCCAATCGCGCCTTACATTACTGGAACTGCCGGTTGTGGCTATTGGACTAATCTTGATGGCTTGGTAAAAATCGGAAAACAAATTGGTAAAATGTGGCAAGAAGATACGGCATTTAGAGATGTTATTCAAAATTGTGGCCAGGAATTTTACGACGAAAAACTCAACATAATAAGACATCCCGGCGGAATTGATAGTTCAAAAACTTTGCTATCAGTTGATCTTAATAATGGCTCTGTTGTTGCAACAGAGGAAAGAAGGTTGGGAAGTGATTTTCCATTTCCAGGCTGGGGAGTTGTAATTGCAAACAGAAATATAAACAAGGAACAGGAACTCCAAGAATCAGAAATGAAAGTTTTATCTGAAGACAACATTCAAACCACAGATCAAAAATGGAGTGAAAGATTTCCATCAAGAAAATCAGCGGAAGCAGAAGATCTAATTCCTCAAAAGAAATCGTGGAAAGATGTTTTGGAAGCAACGAATAAAAGTAAAGACGACTCAACAATTACAAGATAACATGATTCGCAAAGCCTTAAAATCAGATATTCCGTGGATGGTTTCTTTAAGTCACAACAAGAGAAAAAGTTACGCCGAAGCACAAAAACAATTTTGGAAAATGGCCGAAAATTCTGACGAAATTCAAACAAAGTGGTTTGAAGAATTGCTTGAAACAGAAAGCGTAATCGCACTTGTTGATGAAGAACAAAAAGGCTTTGTGATTGGAAAAATTATTACTCCACCTGAAGTTTATGATGCTGGATTAACTTTAATGATTGATGATTTTTGTGTTGCCGACGAAACTTTGTGGATGAGCATCGGCAAAGACTTGATCACTGAAATCAAAGAGCTCGCTGTAAACAAAAATGCTAAACAAATTCTAGTTGTAAGCGGTGCTCACGACATGGCTAAAAATAATTTTTTGCGCGAGATGAATTTAAGCTTGGCTTCAAATTGGTTTGTTCAATCAATTAAATAAAGCGCATGAAAAAAACCGAAATCGCTTTAGAAAAATTTCTTAAAAGTTGGGAGGAAAAAGATTACTGCTTAGCGGCAATGGTTTTTGGTAGTTATGCTGTTGGAAATAGTGATAAATATTCTGATATCGATGTTAACATTATACTTTCTGATTCAGTAAAATGGCGGGAGCGTGGCAATAAAATAATAGATGGTGTTTTGATTGAATATTTTGCCAATCCAGTTTCTTGGATAAAAAAATATCAAAAAGACAACTACGCTGATGGCAATAGAATAACCGCTAGAATGTACGGCACAGGAAAAATAATTTTTGATAAAACCGGTATCGCTAAAAAGTTGCAAATGGAAAGCAAAAAGCAGCTACGTAAGAAATTTCCCAAGAAAGATAAAGCGTGGATCGAGTTAAAAAAATATCAAATGTGGGATCGGCTTGATGAATTGAAGGTTCTGAAAAATAGCAAATGTCCAAGTTTTAATTTTGTCTTTCAAGTGAGCCTGTTAAACATTCTAGAAACTTACGTACAATTTTTAGGAAGCGATATTCCTCCAGTTTCAAAACTTTATCGCTTCATTTCCGATAAAAATTATAGAATGAATTATCAAATTGATGAATTTCCAGATCTTAATTTTGTTAAACTTTTTAATAACTGCTTAAAAGCAAACTCGCTGCAAAACTTTAAAAAATTGACGGAATATACTTTAGACAAAATGGGCGGTTTCAACATTGATGGTTGGTGCTTGAGAACTTATGGTTTACCTCAATAAATTATCGAAATGAAAAATAACAAATTAGGTCTTCCTCTTGAATACAAAAAACTGCCAGAATTTTTTGATGCTCACAATATTGACGATGACACTGAATTAAAGAATTCAGTAGTAGAAAAATTGCTTAAAAAATACGACGTAAAAACTGTTCTCGACTTAACATGCGGAACTGGATCGCAAGTATTGTTTCTTGCTAAAAAAGGCTATGAAATTGTCGGCTCGGATTTCAGCCCTGAACTTTTGAAAATCGCCAGAAAAAAAGCTAAAGAAGAAAAGCTGAATCTAAAATTTATCGATGGCGATATGCGGACAATCAAAGTTGGTAAGTTTGATGCAGCAATAACAATGTTTAATGCAGTTGGTCATCTAAATAAATCAGGCTTGGAAAAAGCGATTAGAAACATTAACAAGAATTTGAAAGATAGAGGAATTTATGTGTTTGATATATTTAATCTTGAAGCCTTGAGTGATGAAGTAGTGAGCAATTTCTCAATGTATAAACATAAAAAGGTTGGCGATACACAACTTCATTCAATTCAGTGCTCAACAATTGATAGAAAAAATGGTTTTTTAACATCTTATGATAATCACGTTTTGCAGAAGAAAGCCGATAAACCAGTCAGAATTAATAATAAATTTTCTCTCCAAATTTATAGTGCAAAACAGTTAAAAGAAATACTCCGAAAAAATGGATTTAAAACTCTAGAGCAATACGACATCGATGGTTCAAAATTCTTGGAAAAGAAAAGTTTAAGAGTTCTGACTATCGCGCAAAAAGTTGGCAAAAATGAAAGATAAAATTGGGATAAAGAAATACGCAATTGCAGATGCCAAAGAGTTAGCAGATATCTACTACTATACCATTCACAACATCAATATTCGGGATTATTCAAAAGAGCAAGTTAGCGCTTGGGCACCTGAGAGTTGTTTAGAGTTAGATGGCTGGAAAAAGAAATGGGAAAATTTGCCACCAATTGTTGCTGTAATTGATGATAAAATAGTTGGATTTGCTGAGTTTGAGAATAACGGACATATTGATTGCTTTTATGTTCATCATCAATTCCAAGGTCAAGGCGTTGGGTCAGCTTTGATTAAGGAAATTGAACAGCAGTCAGTTCAAAAAAATATCTCAAGAATTTTTTCCGAAGTAAGTATTACGGCAAAACCCTTTTTTCTTAACAAAGGATTTGTAGTTGTAAAAAACCAGATCGTAACAATTAGAGGAGTTGAACTAAGTAATTCTGTAATGGAAAAAATATTATAAACTTAAAGTTACTTGATTTAGAAGATAATACTTGAAATCGAGCCCGCGTTTGGTCTTTGTGGAAAGCAGCAATCAGAGTTGCTTAATAACATTGATAATATCACCAAAGCTAGCGAGTGGAAAAGAATTATTGATGAAATTCAACTTATAAGCTGATTTTAAGCCTGTAATTTCAGTTTATAGACTTAAAAACATGTCATCTCTGGAAATAAAAAAGTGACTTCTAGCCACTAAAATCAATAGACTAGCCAAAATTTTATGAGAGAATCTCTCCTAAAATTGTATATTTAACTGATTTTGCATAGCAATCCTATGCTTTATTTGACAATTTTTCACCAAATCCAAGATGCAACAATTAAAATTTCCCTATCATAGTCGTTAAATTAGACTTATCCTTATTTTATGGATACGAAACAATTGATATAGAGATAGAATTCGGAAAATAAAGCACGTTAAAGTAAATTTCTGGAAATGAAAAAGCGACCTCCAGTCAGTAAAATCAAGTATTTAGCCAAAAATGTGCAATTCTACCATAATCAGATTTAAAAAAAGAAACTTTTAGCACAGTAATTACAAGGCTTAACATGGTATTTTAATCCTTAACGTACAATAATCTCCGTTTCCTGAAGTTACCCCTATTACAGCAGCTCAACAACCTCTCTGACGATCGCATCGAATATCAAATTCAAGACCGCGTTTCCTTCATGCGCTTTCTCGGTCTTGGCTTTGAGGATAAAATCCCTGATTCAAAAACAGTTTGGTTGTTTCGGGAGCATCTCAAGGAAGCTAAAATGATTGAGACTCTGTTTACCAGATTCCACTCTCAACTAGCAGCTCAAGGATACATTGCCAAAGCTGGTCAAATGATTGACGCCACTTTCGTTGAAGTTCCGCGTCAAAGAAACAATCGCGAAGAAAACGCTCAGATTAAGGCAGGAGAAACTCCAGCTGAGTGGAAGAAAGAAGAAAATAAATCAATGCTGCGTCAAAAGGATGTTGACGCCAGATGGACTAAGAAGAATGCAGAAAAATATTACGGATATAAAAGTCACATCAATGCTGATCAAGCCCACAAACTAATTCACGCCTACAAAGTGACAGCAGCCTCACTTCACGATAGTCAAGTGTTTGAAGAATTACTCGATCACACAATTGACAAAGAAACTGGCAAAAAAAGAACTACTTTTGCTGACAGCGCTTATCGCTCCGAAGAAAAAGAGGCACTACTACTAACACTCAACATCGAAAGTCAGATTTGTGAAAAAGGCTCAAGGAATCACCAGCTAACAGAAGAACAAAAAATCTCCAACACTCAAAAATCAAAAGTTAGATCGAGAGTTGAGCATATCTTTGGAGCTCAAGCTCACATGGGAAGTCACTTCGCTAGAACTATCGGACTTCTTCGCGCTGAGGTGAAGATTGGAATGATGAATTTAACCTACAACATGGTTCGTCTAGGGCAGCTCCTCAAGCGTGACGGGATAGTTGCGTCGGCAGCTACCTAGAACAGAAGCCGCAACCAGAAAACCACAGAAAACCACAAAAAATATTTTTACCACAGCAAAATTATTGCTAAATTAGGCGATAAATATGATATTTTTTCCAACTGGATTTTTTATTTAGAAATTCAGAATCAAAAAATTTCTAGAACCAAAATTTACTTGGGGAAATTTGGATTTTTAGAGGTTCCCTATAATCCGCTTCCTAAAGTTACCCCATTAACAAAATCTCAGGAGAAAAATGAATTCTAAAAATAATATTTTACTTGGGTATAACGCTGATAATAAAAAACTATTCGTCGAAGATAATGATTACAGTCATATCATGCTACTTGCTCCGCATGGCTCTGGCAAAGGAGTTTGCTTTGTAATTCCAAGCCTTTTGTCTTTTGAAGAATCGGCAATTGTTCACGATATTAAAATGGAAAATTATGAACTCACTAGTGGCTACAGAGCCTCTATCGGTCATAAGATTTTTTTGTGGAACCCGCTTGGCGAAAAAAACAAAACCAATCGATATAATCCACTAGATTTTATCAGCTCTGATCCAACAAAAATTATTGATGATATTCAGAAACTCGCTCATCTTTTGATTAAAGATAGCAGTGATTATGCAGTTTGTGCTCAGAATTTATTTACCTCGTTAGTTCTGTATCTTGGTGCCAACAGTTCAAAAACTAAATCATTTGGTGAAATTGCCAGAACGCTTATCGGTGATTTAGCTCAGGAATTATCTGATGTGAATGAGAAGTTAAAAAATGATCTTCATCCATTTGCGCGCAGCCAAATTAAGTCTTTTTTGTCGAAAGATAAGCATGAACAAAATTCTATTATTAGAGTTCTGAGTAATTATTTAGCGCCTTGGAACAATCCCTTGATAGACTACGCAACTTCCAAATCAGATTTTGATATTGCTGATTTTAAGAAAAATAAAACCACGCTTTATGTTGGGTTGAATCCTACTGATAGCGATAGATTACAGCCAGTGATGCAGTTCTTCTACGATCACGCCCTTGAAAGACTTGCTACAACTGCCGGTGAACTTGGCTATAATGATAAGAATGGCGGAGTGTGTTTATTCATGGATGAATTTTATTCACTTGGAAAACTAGAAATGATGGCAGCAGCAGTGTATTATTTTAGAGGCTACAAAATAAAATTATTTTTGATCGCTGCTGATATTGAAAGTATAGAAAATGTTTACGGAGAAAATAGTGCCTCGGCAATAATATCAGATTGTGATACTAAAATTTTCTTTGCCGCCAAAAGTTTTAAAACCGCCAATAAAATATCACAAATTTGTATCGATAAATCTAAAAATCTTGAACTGATATCGTGGCAAGAAGCTATGAATCTATCCATGGATTCACAAATTATTCTAAGAAACGGTGAGCAACCAATTATCTCAAAGAAGGTTTTTTATTATGCAGATGAGGCAGTAAAAAAGAAAATAATCACTCCCAAAACCTTTGCAGATTAGTATGATAAAAAAACTCACTAAAAATGATTGGCAAGAATGGAGGGAAATTAGGCTAGAGGCTCTAAAAAAATCACCTGATAGTTTTTTATCATCCTTTGAAGAGGAAGCTAAAACTCCAGACAATACGTGGGCTGAGCAGTTAGAAAACTCCATAAAATTTGGATATTTTATCAATGACAAAATTGTTGGCTGCTGTGGATTATCGGTTGAAAAAGCGACAAAAATATCTCACACCGGAACGCTTTGGGGGATGTATGTAAAAAATGAAGCTAGGGGTGGCGGTGTAGGTTTGGCACTAGTTGATTTTACAAAAAACCATGCAAAGAAAAGTCACGTAAAGCATTTATATCTTGGCTGCAATGCAGAAAATCATAATGCGGTTAAATTATATAAAAAATGTGGGTTTAAAGTTTATGGAACAAGGCCAGATTACACCAAAATTGGCAGTAAATTTTATGATGATTTGATAATGATGTGTGAATTATAAATTTTAGAAATTGATGACAGAAAAATCCTCACAAAACACAATAACAAAATTCCTCTGGTCAGCCATTAAGCCATATAAATGGTGGTATCTACTAATGATACAGGCGCCGATCATCGGATCTTTTTATAAGGTGGCCAATAGCTACGCCATAAAATTGGTGGTTGATGCCTTTACGGCCAGTGCGGTGCCGGAATATTCAAATCTCATTTACCCAATAACATTATTTGTCGGTGCAATTTTGGTGATGGAGGCGGGATGGCGAGCTAGTCATTTTGCGTGGATGAAATCTCAGCCATTTGTAAGAGCTAACATTACTGCAAAGGCTTATGATTATATTCAAAATCACTCCTACAATTTTTTTCAAAATACTCACAGCGGATCAATTGTAAGTAAGATCAAGGGAATTGAGGCTGGCTACAATAATTTATGGTTTGGAATTCACCACAGACTCACCAACCCTCTTTTAGAAATACTCGTCACGATAATTGCTTTGGCCTTCATCAACCTGCAGCTCTTTATTTTTATGTCCCTGTGGTGCTGCGTGTTTTTTCCAATAATGATGGCGATGTCTCTGAAGGTTAGCACTCTTGCTAAGGCAACAACAGACTCGCATCACGAAGCGATGGGTTTTATCGCTGATAATATTACGAATATTTTTTCACTATTTTCTTTTGCATCTCGCGGTCGTGAATTGAAAAAAATAGATGAATTCCTTAAGGAGGACCGAGCAAAAAAAGATTACGCTTGGATTAGATATGAATTAAAAATGGCATTTGTGGGAATAGCTTTTTACGCCACCATGTTGGTTTCGCTTTTTATTTTTATGATCCATCTGCGCCGCATTGGCGTCATTACGATTGGAGATTTTGTATTTGTAATGACAGTCACGTTTTTTGTAGTGGATAACATCTGGAAATTAACCAGCGAGATTGGTGATTTTCTTGGCAAAATGGGTGATTTAAAATCCTCCTTTTCAGTTCTGCAAATCCCGCAAGAAATCATTGATAAACCAAACGTATCTGAACTCAAAGTTGATAAAGGTGAAATAATTTTTAAGGACATATCTTTTGGCTATGAAGAAGGAAAATTACACACGCTGAAAAATCTAAATCTGCATATCAAAGCCGGAGAGAAAATTGGCTTAGTCGGATCTTCCGGAGCTGGAAAATCCACCCTCGTTTCGCTTTTGCTCAAAAACTTCCAAACAACTAGCGGCGATATTTTGATCGATAATCAAAGTATTTACGACGTCACTTCTGATTCTTTGCGCGCACAAATTGCCTTAATCCCACAAGATACTTTGCTCTTCCACCGCTCTATTGGTCAGAATATCGGCTACTCAAAAGATAATGCCTCGCAAGAAGAAATCGAAAATGCTGCAAAGAAAGCGCATATTCACGAATTTATTACGACCCTTCCTGATGGCTACAACACCTTGGTTGGAGAGCGTGGAATCAAACTAAGCGGCGGTCAACGTCAGCGCGTTGCAATCGCCAGAGCAATATTAAAAGATGCTCCAATTTTAATTTTAGATGAAGCAACTTCCAGCCTCGATTCTCACACTGAAAATTATATTCAAGATAGTCTTAATCTGTTAATTGATAATAAATTAAAAACCGTTATCGCCGTCGCCCACAGGCTTTCCACACTCAAACACATGGATCGAATTATAGTTTTGGATAAGGGACATATTATCGAAGATGGAACTCACGAAGAGTTGCTAAAAAATAACGGTTATTATCAGAGCATGTGGGACATGCAGGCGGGCGGGTTTTTGCCGGAGACTACCAACGAATAATCATTTTTCTGAAGCAAAAAAATAAATTTATGATCCAAAATCTAACATATCGCAAAGCTACAATAAATGATCTGAATACAATCATTGATCTTCTTCTTGAAGATGAACTGGGTCGAACTCGAGAAAGCAAAAAACCAATATTAGATCAACATTATATTGACACATTCCACATGATAGATGTTGACCGTAATCAGTATCTTATGGTCGTAGAAAGTAGCAGCGAGATTGTTGCAACATGCCACCTAACAATCATGCCATCTCTTACTTTTATCGGTTCCATAAGAATGCAAATTGAAGCAGTGCGCGTAGCAGAAAAATATCGAGGTCATAAAATCGGCGAGTGGATGATAAATGCCGCAATCTCTTATGGAAAGTCAAGAGGGGTGATGATCGTACAATTAACAACCAATAAGAAGCGCCATAGAGCAAAGAATTTTTATGAGAGGATGGGCTTTGAAGCAAGTCACGAAGGAATGAAATTATATTTAAATTAACAAAATTTAAGAGCATGACTAGACCACAACAAGCTTTGGAAAGGATTGCGACAAATGAAAATTTTCACGGAATAGCTGCTACTTCAGGACATGACGCAGTAACAAATGTCACTGGAGTCTCAAATAAAACGCCATTTCCAATTCACTCAGTTGGCAAAATTCTTAGCGGTGTTTTGATGGTTGAAATGGTTACACAAGGCGTCATTACCGAATCTGACTTAATAACTCCTGGAATTAGACTCCAACCTGAAATAGAAGAAAAATTAACCAGAGAAAATCCTGCTGTGATGGAGCGCTTGTCACAAGTATCAATTTTGCAAGCTATGCAGCATACAGCAGGTTTGGCAAGCTTGAATGAAAAAAGTGGTTCTAAAGATTGCATCGACAACTACACAAAACATTTGCGTGAAGGCAAGGAGACAAGGCACTCAATGGGTGATATGGTAGATTTTGTTGGAGATAAACTAACAGAAGTTGGGCCGGAGAAATATAGCAACGACGGTTTATTACTTGCTGGATGCGCATTGCAGAATCTTTATAATTCAAGAACTGGTCAAAATTTAAGTTACGAAGAAATTCTAAATAAGTTGGTGATTGAGCCTTCAAAAACCAATATCTCGATGACTCGACCAGTTGACGTGCATTATAAAGCGGAAGATGTGGAACATCTCTCAAAATATCCAGTCACTCCTGCTGGCGGCCACTTTGCCAGTACTGACGATTTATTAAAACTCGGAGAATATCTTTACCAAAGATGCCAAGATCAGGAATTCATGAAAGGCGTCAAAAAGTATGGCGCAGAATTTTATGACAAAGATCGTAATGCCATATATCACGGCGGCTACATGGAAGGAACGACAGTAGAAGCAAAAGGTTCAGCTACGGAATTTGCAGTTTCTCTAAATGATGGTAAAACCATTGCGATCTTAATGGATCGCGATGCTTCTGAAGATGATCGCAATAGCAGAAGACTATCACAGACCCATGCTCGAGGTTTTTACAAAGAGCTGCGAAACTCTTTGGAGCAGGAAAACGAATTGCACAAACCAAAAATAGCGCTGATTACTCCTGGACTCAGCGGAGATACAGATGGATCAACAATAGAACAAGATGCAGAAAAACTAAAGTCACTTGGATTCCGTGTAGAATTTCTGCCAGGTAGTGTAAGTAATTCCCACCCTTTTGTCGGTGCAAAAATTGCCAACACTGCCGAGCAACGCGCGCGGCAAGTTATTAATTTTGCGCAAGATCCAGAAGTAGTTGCGATGTGGGCAGTTAATGGCGGTGAATCTTGTCCAGAGGTTGCAAAACTACTTGTTGAATACGGGAAAGATCCGCAAAAATATTTGGAAAAACATCAAGTTGATTGTGTGAGTGGCGAGATTCTTGGATATGCTGCTGGCGCAGAAAATGGTTTTTCAAAAGACCGTTTACTACCAACTATTGTTGGGATGAGCGACGTTTCTAGTATTCAACTATCTTTAGCACAATTTGGTTTTCCTTCGCACTATGGTAGTGTGTCTTTGGCGAATGTGGAACATTTGCAACGAATGTCTGAAGCAGTACAAAAAGGCACTGCGAGTGAGTTAGAACAAATTGCTCAAATCTCACGACAAGATGCACCAGAAAAAATGAGCGGCACAGTTTATGCTACAGTTAACGGCGGTTTGGAATCTTCACTTCACACCGATTGGCAACCAAAATTTCCACCAAACACAGTTCTAATGATTGAGGGTGTTAGTGGTTACGACGCGATCGCAAGCACGATTAATAAGGCCAAACAAGCTGGGGCACTCGCAAATGTTTCAGCAATTTTAGTTGGAAATCCGGTTGATCCCGGAGAGGGAATAAATCCCGAAAGCAGAGAAAGATTTGCTAAATTTGCAGTTGAATTTGATCTGCCAATTTTCTCTGTCGGTGGAAACCAATTTGGTCATCTCGCTGGCAAAGAGCCAACTCCGATAGCAAATTTTGGAAATATTGAAATTGATACAAGATTAGGAACGGCAAGAATTGAGCAAGGATCTGTGCGAGAAAATATTTTGCAATTTCACGCCGAAAAGGTTGCTGCACCAAGAGTTGAATTTGAGGCACAACAACTAGGAATAAATCCTCTAGCACTAGAACTAACTTCAATTAATCAACATCCTATTCCAACTGAATTAACCGATGTGGTTGGAGGAAAAGGTAGATCACTTCCAATGCACTTAAATTTAGCTGGGAAAACTTTGCTCGTTGATTACAGCAATTGGGTTGAGCTAGGTCGACAAATGACTGATATTGCAAATAGAGGAGAATTAGAAGGCGTGAAGGCAATTATTTTCTCTGTCGACAACCATTACCCAGAGTTAAAATCACGATTTGATTCGGCTACAAGCGAACAAGAAAAAGTTGCTGTTGGCCTGTCTTTTGTTACGCATCCTGATTTTAAATTTTCTCACAATTCAGAAAACACTTACCGCTGTGACAATGCTACAAAGGAACGCGCGGAAATATCATTTATTCCATGGCTTAAAAGTCGCGGGATTGAACTTGAGGCCAAAGATATTTTAGTTGATGGCGATGGAATTACTTTGCCAATTCCTATTGAAAGAAATTCAGAAATAATTGCGCAAGTGACCAATGAAAAAAGTATTGGCTTTGTCAGACAATCTGCGGGGCGCGCAGAGTATTTTGCTAAGCAACATCCAGAAATTCCAGTTTTCTTAACTGACAGAAGTAACCTTCCAGAAGTAATGCGCGGCCCATTATTTTTAGCGGAAAGATTGGAGGTGCTACAAAATAAGTCGGAAAAAGAATTCGAGGATATTGGGAGTGATTCTAAAAAATCTTGGGTTGATAGGATTTCAAATTCAAATCAATCAAGGGATGACTCTGTAATTAAAAGATAGAGATAGTAAAATCAATGCTTTGCGAGATATTTAAAACCTTAACGTACTTTAAATTCCCTTTCGTCAAACGACCCCCATTTGGTTGGAAACATATTAATTTCACAGGTGATTATATTTAGAGTAAAAGTGATGAAATTGGGATAGTAAAATCAAGGCTTCACGTGATATTTAAAACCTTAACGTACTTTATAATCCGTTTCCTGAAGTTACCCCAATAACAATGGAGTGGGCTTGGTGCTTGCAAGTATGGCGCTCTCAGATCATCCGTTAATCATGCTTCCAATCATTATTTACAACTTACTCCAGCACATCATTGCTGGAATAGTTGATAAAA
>Ga0214919_10006115_pt1 | contig 16689 bp, 10 predicted proteins | sample LL1503_MetaG_FD_177994 | JGI IMG/M metagenome (GOLD analysis project Ga0214919, IMG submission 177994) | Freshwater microbial communities from Lake Lanier, Atlanta, Georgia, United States - LL-1503 | ecosystem: Environmental > Aquatic > Freshwater > Lake | place: USA: Georgia | collected... | reverse complement strand
TCGAATTTCAAACGCAGTTAAAATGGCATCTACTGCTCTTTTATTAATTACTTTTTCAATGCTAATGATCAAGATTAGCAAGTGTATGTTAAAAGATTTAGAGGGAATGGGGCTTTAGTAAATGAAGGTTCAGATAAGCTCAAAGATTTATTATGGTGATTCTAATTGTCCTAATTTGTGGGCAAATGATTTTGTAATTTTGTAGCAATAGCAAAGTTTGTAGAGGGTAATATACAAATGTGAAACACGGATTTTGCGGGTTAGCTTAGTTTTCGGCCCGGGAAGTAAGTTCACAAAAAAGTGGGAACTAACTTTTAAAAAAAGCACCTCAAAAATCGTGGTTTTTTTGATGCTTGGATCTGTTAAATCTGGACGGGAAATTGATCGCCAAATTCAATCAAAATACATCATTTAAAAGTGCTCGTATTTTGTATCATTAATCGACGATAAAAAAAAATAGTATAACACTAAATATATTTTACAAAAAAGACTATATTTGTAAAACATATTTAGCGTTATGGCCAAAAAGAAAATGATAATCCTACCCAAAACAACAAAGATTCTTATTCAAATGGGCGAAAATATTAAGCTTGCACGCTTAAGAAGAAAATTTAGTGCTGAACAAGTAGCTGAACGAGCAAATATTAGTAGACCAACCTTGTCTGCGATTGAAAAAGGCATGCCAACAGTAAGTATTGGTTACTATTTATTGGTTCTTCAAGTATTAGGTTTAGAAAATGACTTTCTTTTTCTTGCCAAGGATGATATATTAGGAAGAAAATTGCAAGATGCAGGTATTTCTACAAATGAGAGAGCTCCAAAACGAAAAAGTGAAATTGGCTAAACAAAACAATAAAAGATCGATTCGTGTTTATGCACATTGGTTAGGAATGGAGAATCCACTACTTGTGGGTATTTTATATTCTGATAGATTGAAAGGTAAAGAACTTTTTTCTTTTGAATATGATGGTACTTGGCTGCAATTTGAGCAAGCTCAACTATTAGATCCTGGGTTAAAGTTATACACTGGACTTCAATATCTAAAAGACAATCAAGATAATTTTGGCGTATTTCTGGATTCCTCACCTGATAGATGGGGACGAATTTTAATGCGTAGAAGAGAAGCTGCTTTAGCTCGAGTGGAAGGAAGAGAGGAAAACAAATTATTTGAAACCGATTATTTACTTGGCGTTTATGATGCTCACAGAATGGGTGCACTAAGATTTAAATTAGAAGAAGATAGTCCTTTTTTAAATGATAACATAAATATGGCTACTCCTCCATGGGCCTCACTTAGAAAACTAGAACAAATAAGTTTAAGATTAGAAGAAGATGATGTAATTGATGATCCAGAATATTTAAATTGGTTAAGTATCCTCCTTGCTCCAGGGGCTTCATTGGGAGGTGCAAGGCCTAAAGCAAGTATTGTAGATAATGAAGGTAACTTGTGGATAGCCAAATTCCCAAGCCGCAATGATCAAGGTGATATAGGAGCTTGGGAGATAGTAACGTATGAACTAGCCATTTTAGCCGGGGTTAATATGGCAGAATCTAAAGCACAAAAATTTTCTTCAGACTATTATACTTTTCTCACTAAAAGATTTGATCGAAGGAGTGATGGGCAGAGAATACATTTTGCTTCTGCAATGACTATTCTTGGTTATATTGATGGCCAAGACCATACTGATGGGGCTAGTTATTTAGAACTTGTTGAATTTATTCAGAATAATGGAGGCCATGTGGACAGTGACCTGGAAGAACTTTGGAGGAGAATTGTTTTTAGCATTTGTGTTACCAATACAGATGATCATCTCAGAAATCATGGGTTTTTACTAAGCAATGACGGGTGGGTATTGTCCCCTGCATACGACATTAATCCTGTGGAAACCGGTAAAGGATTAAAACTAAACATTTCTGAGAATGATAATGCTTTAAATTTAAATCTTGCTATTGAAGTCTGTGACTATTTTAGACTTTCAGAAAATCGAGCAAATGAAATAATAGACGAAGTAATTCATGCTGTTTCAAGCTGGAAAGAAATAGCAACAAAATATGGAATTTCAAGAGTTGAACAAGAATTAAAGGCAATTGCTTTTAAAACAACAAAATAAAAGTTTAGTATTTCTGATGTCTTTTAATATAACTAAAAGGCTTTTTATATCAAAAACAAGTGCTTAAAGGAGTGGAAATTGGGATGGGAAAATGGAATCCAAATTAGATCAAAATACATGATTCAAAAGTGCTCGTATTTAAGGTGATTTCTCCATAAAGAAAGTAATTTTGTAGCAATAGCAATGGCTGTAAAGGTTAATATACAAATGTGAAACACGGATTTTTGGACTGAACTTACTTTCCGGCAGGAATTATGAAGAGTCCAAAAAGTGGGAAGTAACCTTTAAAAAAAGTACCGTAAAATTTACCTAAATGCTGCGCTTGTGATCCTGGAGTTAGGCAAATAAAAGGAGTCAGAGGCTAGCTATTTGTTAAACTCGCTTTGCTTTTATAGCTTAAAATTATTTTTCTATTAATAGATCTTTATCTTCAAAATATACGTCTATAATTTTAATAGAATAACCTTCTGAGAGAAGTTCTGGTAAACGTTCACCATCTAAATATTCCGCCAACAAATTGTTTTCTATATGACTTATTACGTATTTTTTTAATTTATTATTTATTATTTCGCTCTCATCTAATGGATTAATTTCTCTACCATTTACACCTTCTAATGCAATTTCTTCTACCTCAATCGTTAATATATTTCCATCTATACGACTTCCAAAAATATCTAATATACTATATGCAATGTGATCTTCATTGCGGCTATTTTTTTCGAAATCATCATCAACATTAATAGATATTTGATATGTAACATTCCAATAGTTTGATAATATTACATCATTATAATTTTCAATGAGTATGTCTTTTATAGGAATATTTAATTTATTTAGAAGTTGTAAACTTTCTCTTTCTATCATGTTTTCAATGAGTAGCTTATTATTATTGATTATTAGATCATCTTCAAAATACCCTATGAATATTTTAGCAAGTTCTTCAGGTGTATTCCAAAAAGAGAAATCAAGACATAAATCTATCTCAAACATATCCTCAGCTTCGTTCTCATTCAACTTTTCATACCGGGCCATAGTACCAATGAAAATTATTGTATTCTCTTTATCTTCATTATTAATATATTTTTCAAGAAAACGAATTCTTTCTTTTACAAAATCACGTTGATTATTTGAACAATCAAATAGACTTTTTAGATTATCAATTTCGCGATTAATCTCTAATCTTGATTTACCTATATTACTCAAGTCTAAATGTAAACCAAGCATTTTTGATTCTATTTCTTTTTCAAAAACTTCAGCTTTGCTATTAGTATAACTTTCCTGATAATCTTTTCCATCCTTACTTCCAATGTCCGTTATTATTTTTCTTAATTCATCTTCTTCATGTCTAAAATATGTTCTTGCTTCATACAAAATTCTACAATGGTCAAATTCAGTTTTTTTTTCAAGTAAGATTTTATTTTTCATGGTAATAATTTTATTTCTAGGTAAATACTCGTCTAAATGCCGAAAATTAGTTCAACAAAAATGATTTAAGTTTGTGATAGGAGCAATTTTAACTAAAATTACTCTTTTTATAAAGACATTTAGTTTTTATCGTGAAATTTTAATTTTTGAAAGCTCTAAAAATAAATTAAAGCATTTAGATGTATCTAAAAATAAAGCTTTTTGATATTTGAATTGCTCATCAAATAATTTAGCTAAGTTAGATTTATCTTTTAATGTTAAGTTGAATAAATGTAATTGTTCTAAAAATTATTCTAATGGTAAAGTGATGATTCTTGATAAATTAAAAAGAGCACCTATGAAAGTTGATATCGTAAAGTCACAACTCAATAACCAAGAGATTTAGTTTTGATCGTTTTCTTTTGTCATCCAATTTGATATGCTCTTAATAAAGGTGCATTTTCTAGAGTTTGTGTACTTTTGTATAGCATTTATTTCCATTCAATAGGAGTGTTTGCTACCTTATCAGTATCTTTTGGAACATGAATTTTTTTTGTCATTGGCCTTGTTTTCAATTTACCTTTAATTAATAACTTGATTCTTTCCTTGCTTTCCTTTACATATTCACTGTCTCGTTCAATTCCGATTGAATTACGGCCATTCATTAACGATCCAATAACTGTAGATCCTGCACCTGAAAACGGGTCTAACACCCAATCATTTTCATTACTTAGGGCTAAAACACATCTTTCAACTAATTCAACTGGAAATTGACAGGGATGTATCGTTTTTTCAATATGATTAGCTTTTACATTTGGAATGTCCCAGATCAAAGATTCCCAATCTTGTTCCATTATCTGCCAAACATCTGCTGGATTTTTACCTTTCGGATTACCTGATGGTTGACCTTTTTTGTCTCCTTTGTAATGCCTTTTTCCGGGATATTTTGATGCTACTCTAACTGGGTCTAAGTTAAAAATATACTCATCCGATTTGCTAAACCAAAGTATTGTTTCATATCTTCCTGAAAATTGGTTTTTAGAATGTAATCCGTGTCTAAAGTGCCAAATAATTCTATTTCTAAGTTTTAATCCTAATTTTTTAAATATTTGATAGTAATATATATCAAGAGGAAAAACTTCTTTTTTATCTTTATAATTACCAACTTGCCAACAAATACTACCATTTTCAGAAAGCACCCTAACCAATTCGGTTATAATTATTTCTTGTTCATTGAGGTACAATTCAATGGAAGTTTTTATCTCATATGCTTTACCAATATTATAAGGAGGAGAGGTGACTATTAAATTGAAATGGCCATCTTTATACTTTTTCAAGACTTTTAGAGAATCTCCTTTTATAATATCGCTAATTATACCTTCTTCACGAATCGCCATTTAATTGTCTTTTAAACAAAGTTAAGTAAATGGAATTAATTATACTAGGATATAGCATATACTATGATTCTAGTTTGTTTTTTTTACTTAAATTAGTTGTTTGGTATTTAATACTTTTTTTTGATACTCTAGATGAAATTTTTAACCTCCAAAATAAATGGATTTGTTTTTAGTGAAATTGCAGAAAAAGCCACTAATGTCTTAAACTCAATTGAGTTTAACCATGAGAAAAATTCTTCTACTTTTTTAAAAGAAATTATTCAGAACGAGTTTAAAAAACTTAACTGGTATACTAAATTTAAAGTGGATAGCAGACTAAATTGGTATGTACAATTTTATACAAAAGACACTGCGATTCTTTATTATTTTTCGAATAAAGCGAGAAGTTCTTTGGATTTACTAAAAATTCAACATTTGTACAAAACTGGTAAAATTAAAAGTGCTATTTATATAGTTCTTTCAGCTGAAGCAGCGAATCTTGTCGCATCAAATTTGACAAATTTCCAGACTTTAGAAAAAGAGTTGAATGTGTTCAAGGAAACAATAACTTGTCCTATCTTTTTGATTGGATTACAATAAATTATAGAAATTATGGCAATAAAAGACGAATTATTAGGTAAACCAATGTTAGAACGAATTGATTTTATTAAAAATAGTTTAATAAATTCAACTGATTTCATTTATGAAATTATTATTTTTTCAGGGGGACCGCATCAGACGAAAATTAAAGTTTTCATGGTTGATATAGATTTTCCTATTTACAGGTTGAAAAATATCAGAACAAAGGGACCTCAACAGTCATATAAAGCAACTAATGACATTGACGATGATTTTTTCTCGAGAGACGGGGAAAGTCGTGAAGCTCTTAGTATACAACACGAATTATTACTAAAAATTGCGGATTCGAAAAATGAGACTAGTGCAAGTGTTAGTCATGTAGCTACATTTGATATTGGGAATTATGACTTAGCTCAACCAATGATCATTTCATCAAGTGGTGTGCTTATTAATGGAAATACAAGGATGTCTGCTCTAAGACATTTGTTTAATTCAGACCCAGTTAAATATTCTCGATATGCCAAAATTCCAATGGCAATTTTACCAAGTAATTTTTCAGAAAAAGACTTTCGAAAATTGGAGTTAAATCTTCAAATTAATCCAGAATTAAGAAAAGAATATTCTTGGATTTCTGAAGCTCAAGATTGTAAAGAACAAGTTGAATTTGGAGTTGATATTGAATCATTGAGTCATGAATATGGCAGAAGGTCTAGCGAACCAGGCCATCCTAAAAACTTGTTGAATCAGTTAAAAATAGCAGAATTGTTTCTGAAAAATTATAATAATTATGTTATGGATTATAATAGAATTGAAAAGGATCAATTTGCTCTCTGGGCCTGGTATAATTGGCGCTCGACTCATGATAATGACTTGGATAAGCAATTCCAAGTAGATTTGATTTGTGGTCAAATGATAAATAAACCTGAAGGTTGTGGCAATCTATATAAGAATATCAATAGTAAAGCAAGAGAATGGAGACTCGATCCATCTTTATATAGCGTTCAACTTAAACAGGTAGCTAATGACTTAAGATTAACAAAACTAGGTAACGTTGATGGAACTGAAATAATAGAACCAAAAATAAATTCATTTATTGAATCCTCTAATCATGAGGAAGGTGAACCCTTAAATGATTTTGTAAAAACCAAAGCAAAAACAGATATTGAAGAGGAAGATGAATATGGATTCTTGAATGATTTTGTACAAACCGAAGAAAAAACAGAAAATACAGAGATTTCAGATAAAGAATTAATCGAAACAATAAAAAAAAATATAGATAGCGGGAATATTGTAGATATGGTAGCTGCTGCCGATAACGTATTATTAAATAAATTTGAGGAAGAAAAACGTTCAAAAGATTTGAATTTAATATACAGGGATGCAATAGAAATAAAAGAAAAAGCAATAGATTGTTATAAGCGATTCGAAACAAGTGAACATAAGTTTAAAAATTTAACAGAGGCAATTATAGAATTAAAAGCAGCAGAAATAAATATTAAAGCTTTGTATGAGTTGATTGAAAACACAAGTTATGAAAGTTGAAGTTAGCTCGGAAGGAATTAAATTAATTTTTAAATTCATTGATGGGGACAAAAAAGATTTTAACCTTTTAAAAATGCAATTTGGCATTGAGAATATTCAAACAAATCCATATGACTCAAATCAATTCAGTATTGATCATTTAGTATTTTTCGGAATTGAGGCTACAATTATTAAAATAATTAAGGAGGAGAAAATTATCCCAAAGGATTCATTTAAATTATTTTATACATCGATAACTAGTCAATCAAATCAAAAAGAAAGAGAAATTACTCCTGAACTTTTAAAAGAGAAATTAAGTTCGGAAAAATTCACAAGAGAATTAAGGCCTTTTCAAATAGCTAATGTTATAAAATTAAATGCAAGGGACTTTGGAGCAACATTTTCGGTACCTGGAGCAGGAAAAACTTCCGAGATATTAAGTACATTCAGTTTTTTTAAAGCTGATGATTCCGAATTAAAACTTTTAATAATTTGCCCTAAGAATGCTTTTTCAGCTTGGGATGAGCAAATAGATGAGTGCTATTCGAACAGTCAAGAAATTAATCAAGCTGTAATTCATCGAGATAGGTCTAGTTCTTCTGGTAAAATGGTCAGATTAACTGGAGGAAGAAGTAATATTGCCGATTTGTTGAATCAAAATCCAGACACAATGATGATCACTTTTCAGCAATTAGCTCAGGGCAGGGAAATTATTGACGAAATAGCATCTTATTTATCAAAACATAATGTCTTTTGTGCTGTTGATGAAAGTCACCGAATTAAAGGGATTGATAGTCAAGGGGTCCCTGGAAAATATGCAAGTGCTGTGCTTAGCTTGGCTTCTTTATGTCGTTATCGATATATTATGTCTGGGACACCAATGCCACAAGGTAGTATGGATTTAATCAATCAGTATAAGTTTATGTTCCCTAGATCAAAGGTTTCAATTCAAACAGTTTATGATGAGATAAAGAAACTCTACGTTCGTACCAATAAAATGGATTTGGGTATTCCTGATTTTGAATTAAAAACAATTGGTGTACAAATGTCTTCTCTTCAAAAGGAATTATATGACAAAATTAAATATGTTGAAAGGCGAAAGTATGAAACATCATCACACTCAAATCGTTTAAGAAATTTAAAGAAAAGTGTAATGAGGATGCTACAGATTGCATCTAATCCAAGAATAATTAATGATCCAGCATTCCATGATTTAATAAAATTGCAGGGTCTTGAACAATTAATTGAGGAAGCTTCGCCCAAATTTCTCCAGGTATGTGAACTTGCTAGGTCCATTGCGGAGAAGGGTGAGAAAGTAATTATTTGGTCTGGATTTAGAGAAAATATTAAACTTTTAGAATCTCAATTAGCTGATTTAAATCCTGTTGTAGTAGATGGTGGGGTTCCAAGTTCACCTGACGACAATGAGATCGGTACTAGAGAATATAACATCAATAAATTTAAAACTGATAAAACGTGTAAAATATTTATAGCCAATCCTGCAGCCGCTTCTGAAGGGATAAGTTTACATATAGACCATGATAAAAATAGACTTTGCAGCCATGCGATCTATTTGGATCGAAATTTTAATGCAGCACAATTTATTCAATCTGTTGATAGAATTCATCGATTGGGAATGATTGGAATCGCAAAAGTTTTCGTTTTTAAAACAACCAATTCTATGGATGAACGAGTCCAAGAAAGATTAGATTCAAAAATTGGTGCTTTAATGCAGTTATTAGATGACCCTACCTTAAAGCCTTATACGGCAATAGACCCTACTATAGATTCGGAAGATTTTCTTTTAGATCAAGAGGAAGTTTTTCTTTTAAATCCAGATAGTGAATTCTCAATATCTATTGAAGAAGCTGATTATTATGCGAAAGAATTATTGGACTAAATATGGAATTACTTCAGGCTTGATCAATTCAAGTATCCGATTGTTAGAAATCTTTTCTAGGCATAAGGAGCTCAGTTACAATGAAGTTATGGCTAATCAAAATATAATTCAAACTGATTTAACTCAATCTCTTTTTTTTTTACAAGACTTGAGTTTGATTCATGTTTTTCGTGACGAAATTGTTATTATTGAACCATTTGAATTTGAAGATAGACCAGAATTAATTTACAAAAAAATTCTAAAATCCTATATCATGGTTTTTCAACCTGTTTGGACCAATAGACTTCATTGGGGAGTAAAGGCTGTACTTTCTGATTTCACACTCGATGAATCTCATTGTTTTAAGGAGGCAGGTTTGATTGATCTTGAGGATTTTAATGTGTCAAAGTGGTGGTATTCTCTTCCTGTTTATGGAAATACACAAAATGATAAATCAACAAACGGTTTAATTGGAGAATTTCTGACTATGGATTATGAAGAATCTAGAATTGGTATTCGCCCAAGAATGATGTCAACTGAAAGTAGCAACCATGGCTATGATGTAATGTCTAAATGGAGTTCAATCGAATCAACAAATAAACTAATTGAGGTCAAAACGATTGTAAATTCTAATAATCAAATAATCTTTTTATCCAATTTTGAATGGCAGACCGCTTTAAAAAATAAAGATATTTATATTTTTCATTTTTGGGTACTAAAGAATGATGAAGGCACCGCAATTCTTTATGAATTCAATGTTTCTGATTTGATGAGTCATATACCACTAGAATCTCTATCAGGATTTGGATTATTTGATTCTGCTAAAATTGAAGTTTCAAGTCTCTTAAGAGATCAAGCATCAATTTATAATTCAAGTTTAGCTAAATATAAAATTGAATGATCTTGTTAACGATTTGCCGAGTTATTAATTGATCTGATTTTTTTTGCAAAACAGTTTGAAATTTATTTCTGAAATCGCTTCGTTTTTGAACATCTAATTGCATATATTTATCTATTAAAAAGTCTTTGACATCGTCTTTATCATCAATTTCTTTTAATAAACTAAGAAAATCTAATTCTAATTTAAGAGTGCTTTTTCCTTGAAAAGAGATTAAATAATGATCTATTATATAGTCGATTTGGTATTTTGGCATTTCATATTTCAAAAGATAATTTATTAGTAATTTAGTTTCACACCAAAAATTATTCAAATCTATTTTTTTAATAACTTGATTAAGTTGACTATATGCAGTTTTATGATTTACTGGCAATTCGAATGAATTGATTGAGTTTTTCAACCAATAAAACCCTTGTGAATTGTCAAATATATCTTTTTCCATTTCCAGTATAACTTGAATTGATCTAAGTGGAACATCTGGTCTCCTGATTTGAAGTATGCTAAACATTTGATTCGAATGTAAGGGAATATCACTATTGTTCAAAAGTAAAATACATTCGTCTTTAATTGAATTAGTCGCATATAAATCGGTTTTATTCCATTCAGACAATCCATATGTGCTGGTTTTTCCAATACTAAAAAACAAATTTTTATCTGTTATTAAAGTGCCTCGAATACTAGTTTTTTCTGGTTTTTTATTAAAACCTACATTATGGATGATAAAGCTGTAAATCTTATCTAGGTCTGTGTTTTTCTCAAAAATCTTTAAAGCTATGTAGCAATACATTTTGTTTGTTTGCTTAAAGATATAAATGCTCTTTTCATATTTGATTATCCCAAATTGATCGTTTATTGAGGTTTTAAGTATCGAATAGATTGCATTAGAAGAAATGTTATTAGAAATATCTAATATATATATGTCATGATTATCAATTATTAAATCCTTTGCTATTTCAAAAATTGTTTTTGAAATACTGGTAAAATTAAAATATTGATTAACAATTATATAATTATCTATCAATAGAAATTTATATAATTTAAGTCTATCATCTCTCGTAAAAATTTGCACATGGTTTGATAAAAAACTTTTTAGCTGAATAAGTTTTAATTTTAAATCATTGTTTTTAACAGAAAATAAGATTAATTCATTAAATATTTTTGAGTTTATTTTTGACGAATAACTATAGAATTTAGTTTCTGACAACAAAATAAATGTTTCTTCAAAATTAAAATCATTATAATTGATGTATTCAAATAATTCTTTATATATTTTATCAATTACTTTTATTATTTGATCTTCAGCTAATACTATTTTCTGCCTGACTCTTTCTATACTAATTTTGAGTTTATTTGAAAGAATACTTTTTGGGGTGTTAGTAAAAACAGAGCATTCAAAATCACTTAAAAATTTCTCGTAATTATTAAAAATGAACTCGAAAAAATCTAATTTTTTATTTTTAATTAAGACTTTATCTGATTGTTGAAAAATAAGATTTTTATATTTTGATTCAATTGTTTTAATCATTAAGTCATTTTCGTCTAAATTTATCAGATATATTTCGTGAAATATAGGCCTGCAATTTTCAAAAAATAAAGTTAGTTCTACAATACTTTTTGCTCCTATGTTACGCCAGGTATCTATTCGAATTTTTAAGAAGGAAGACCAGATCAATTCTTCTAAATTTATTTGAGGTGATAATTTTTGTTTCTCCAAAACATTTCGACTCCTTACGCTTAGTAACTCATATTGCTTATTAACTGAATTTAATAATAAATCTTTTTTATAGTTTGATTTATTAAAATAATTTTTAAATGAAGATTTATGAACATTGCTAAAGTCATCATTAATAATTGCCTGGCATATTAATATCAATCGTTTTTTTATTTTTTTATCTTTATCATTGGTCTGTGTATCGAATGTCTTCTCATATAAATAATGTTCTAATAATTCATTAGTATCTTTGATATCTTGTAATCGACAAAATAATTTTTCAGTTTTTGTAATATTTAATTCCAGAATAGGAATTTGCACATTAGCATGATTTTGTGGATCATTATTTACTTTTTTTGAAAATTGGAGAACAATTTTAATTAGTTCTAATTCAGTCGAGGAACCGCAATTTCTAATATTTTTAAATGATCTTTTTTGATCATAAAAATTAATAATACTAAAAAGGTCTTTCAACTCAGCACTGATACAAACATTAAATGCTCTAACACTAATCAATCCGTTTTCATACATCTCTTTTATGGAATAATTCATTTGCTTAGCTATATTTTTATGAGAAAGAAAATTACCCATATTGTTTTCATAAATTAAACTAGTCAAAGCGGTGTTTTTGGAAACATCTAACTCCGTTAATTGATTTTCTCCACAATTCAAATCAGTCAGTGCCGTGTTTTGCGATACATCTAACTCCGTTAATTGATTATGTTCACAACTCAAATTAGTCAGTAACGTATTTTGCGATACATCTAAGTTTGTTAATTGATTTCCTCCACAATACAAACTAGTCAGCTTCGTATGTTTAGATAAATCTAAGTGCGCTATTTGATTTTCTCCACAACCCAAAGAAGTCAGCGCCATATTTTGAGATACATCTAAGTCTGTTAATTGATTAATACTACACCCCAAGAAAGTCAATTTCATATTTTGCGATACATCCAAGCCCGTTAATTGATTATTATAACAAAACAAAGCGCTCAGCGTAGTATTTTTCGATACATCTAAATGGCTAAGTTGATTCTTACTACACCTTAACTTAATCAAAGCCGTGTTTTTGGAAACATCTAAATGGTTTAGTTGATTATCATAACATTCTAACCTAGTTAAAGCGGTGTTTTGCGATACATCTAAATGGCTTAGTTGATTCTCACTACACCTTAACTTAATCAAAGCCGTGTTTTTGGAAACATCTAAGTCCGTTAACTGAGTGCTATTACAATACAACTGAATCAAAGCGGTGTTTTTGGAAACATCTAAATGGTTTAGTTGATTATCATAACATTCTAACCTAGTCAAAGCGGTGTTTTCGGAAACATCTAAATGGCTTAGTTGATTCTCACTACACCCTAAACCTTGCAAAGCCATATTTTGAGATACATCTATGTCCGTTAATTGATTTTTACCACAATCCAACGAAATCAAAGCGGTGTTTTTGGAAACATCTAAATGGTTTAGTTGATTATCATAACATTCTAACTTAGTCAAAGCTATATTTTTGAAAATATCTAAATGTCTTAGTTGATTATCATAACACCGCAACTCAATCAGCGCCGTATTTTTGGAAACATCTAAGTCCATTAATTGATTTTTACCACAATTAAAATCAGTCAGCGCCGTATTTTGCGATACATCTAAATAGCTTAGTTGATTTATATAGCAACCCAACCTAGTCAAATCCGTATTTTTGGATACATCTAAATGGATTAGTTTATTATAACCACATTCCAACTTAATCAAAGCCGTATTTTTGGAAACATCTAAATTGCTTAGTTGGTTATCATCACATTCTAGCTTAATCAAATCCGTATTTTGGGAAACATCTAAATTCGTTAATTGATTATAACTACAATCCAAATCAGTCAGCGCCGTATTTTGCGATACATCTAAATGGCTTAGTATATTATCATTACATTCCAACTTAATCAAAACCGTGTTTTTGGAAACATCTAAGTCCGTTAATTGATTATGTTGACAATTCAAATCAATCAGCGCCGTATTTTGCGATACATCTAAGTTCGTTATTTGATTCTCTCTACACCATAATATAGTCAAACCCGTATTTTGCGATACATCTAAGTCTGTTATTTGATTGCTTTCACACCACAACGTTGTCAGGTCCGTATTTTGCGATACATCTAAATTCGTTAATTGATTTCTATAACAAATCAACTTAATCAAAACAGTATTTTGTGATACATCAATGTCCGTTAATTGATTGTATCCACAATACAAATTAGTCAACGCCGTAAAATGTTGTATGCCCTCTAAACTTTTAATTTTATGCCAGGAATTATTCTCATCATAACTACAATTTATTTTTTCAATCTGCTTTATATCACCGTATGCAACACTATTATCTGTAATAACTATTTCAAAAGTATCTGTTAAATACTTTTGAAAATTAATGTCAGGTATTGAAACTCTAAAATCATTGATCGGTAGTGTATTTCTGTTATCAATTTCTTTTAATAATTTATTGGTAAGCGCCAGTGTACTTGAAACCTTTGATAAAGAATTATTTTTTAGAGGTGCAATTTGGTTTTTATTATTTTTTTCAGCCATACATTTTACTTTTGAATTACTATTTCTTGTTGTCATCAAATTACATACCTAAAATAAGTTGTCTTATTCTCATTTTTTTATAACTAAAAAAGTTCAAGATTCAAGCTGGTTTTCTTTCACCAATTGTTTTCTGTTAAAGATAAAATTTTTTGCGAAACGCAAACGTTAATTTACCACAAAATCCACAATCTTGCCAAACGGCTGTTAGCACATGTTTTTCTTATTCCGAAGTTTCTTCTATTAGCAGAATTTTACTGAATTCAGTAATCAGTAATTTTTCTCTTTCTTCAACGAATTCAATGAAATTCTCAAAGTCCAATTCTACACTTGGAATGTAATGAACTTCTTTAAATTGGTCTTGATTTCTTTTTTCTGGATAGACTTTATTTAGCCAAGGTTTAAATTCAATATTAGTTTTCTCTATGTTTTGAATTGCTCCAATTAATTGTAAATTTCCTAAATAATTGAACCAATCATAATAAGTGTCAATATCTTCTTCTGCAATTCCACGCTTTCTTAAATTAGTCTTTGTAAATAAACTTTTTGGGAATATGTGGTCAATATGAAATTGATTATTATAATCTAATTGAGGATAAAGTAATGATAGAATTGAAAAAGTAAAGCCTTGTCCATATTTGTAATGAGTAAGGTTTTCAATATCTTCTGTCGAGAATAGTAATGATTTATTTGTTCCTTTGAATTTTTCGATAATTAATTCAGTTGGAAAACTGTCTTGATTTTCAAGTATTATTTTTCTTATTGGTCTTAAAACATTATCAGGTTGTCCACTAAATGCCCTTTTTACAAGTACAAGAATTAGCCATTTTTTGATTTTCTCTTTGTCTTTTAAATTTTTAGTTGAAGTTGTATAGCTTTCTGTTGCTCCAATTTTGTATAAATAATATGCAATTGGAATAATAGAATTGTTTGATGTCAAAGTTTCTCTGTTATAGCCAAAACTTGAAACAAGATTAACAGCTATTCTAATTGAATTTGTAATTGCATCCCAATTTTTCTCTATTTTCAACATATTAGTTTTATTGAAATTATCAACTTTGAATGCAAAATCTGAAAATTCATTTATTACAAGACTTGATTTTAAAACAAAGTCTTTATTGAAATTGAATCCATCGCCAATGTCATTTACTTCATCTACAAACTTGATAATTTCCTCTCTTGCGTCTTTTTCTTCCCATTGTGCAGTTGCTATCGAAAGTAAAAGGTCTGAATAGCTTAAAACTGTTCCACCACTATTAATTCTAATGAATATGTTAAGGACTTTATCTAAGGATTGACTTTGTTCTTTGTAATGGCTAATTAATGGTGTAATATGAATTACGTTGTGAAGTTTAAATAAGGTGTTATTAGCAAACTCAGCTTGTTCAGTTGTGTATTCCTGAAAAATTTTATTCTTGATTAAATATGAATTTACTTCTCCAGGTTCTTTTAGATTGAGAATATCTCCAACTCTAAACCAATAATTATTTTCGTCATTTTTAGTTGCATCGTTATCTGTTAAAAAACAAAAATCAAATTCAAGTTCATTGTCTTCTGATTTGTTAACTAAATTTAAGTATAGTTTTTTCTTTGGGTATGCTAAATCATTGTCCCATCTTTTGCGAGGCAATTTTTCAGCAAAACTGCCTTTTAAACCAATATAAATTGAAGTCAACCTTTGTTGGCCGTCTAAAATTGCAGTAATACCTTCTTCTCCGTTTACATCTGCTTTGGAGTTATGACGTCTATCGCGTTCGTGAAATTCACGCAGAAACTCGTAAAATTCAAAATCATTGACGTTTTCTTTGTCCACTTGCCAAAACAGAAAAGAACTAATCGGATAATTTCGCATTATACTGTCAAACAGTCTTTCAATTTGGTAAGTATTCCAAACAAATTCTCTTTGGATTGCTGGAAGTAAGTATTTTTTATTATGGATGTTATTTACAACATCATTAATTTTTAAAGCTGATTCGTATGACATTTTTTTTGTGTTAGGTTTTTGAATTTGTCTGGTTTTTTAAAATGTGTGTTAAAGTCAGTTTGTAAAAAACCCAACATTAATTAGTTCATAAATATAGCAACTAAAAAGCTAAAACGATTTACAAATTTCTTATATTTAAGTTAATTCAGGACAGGTAATTTTAATTTTTTAGTTAGGTTAAATCTTCAATAATTCTTAATTAACTTTTACTTTTATATTTAATAAGTTTGGAAAACACTATTTTTATCCAAATGAATCTACCACACGATCTAAAAGTTTCAGTGAGCAAATTAAGTTCCTGCTTTCGAAATACAAGTGCGACCTATAAGTATTATTGGTTATTGGCGATTATCGAATCGATAGAAGCAGGAAAAGATGAAATCCACAAGAAAGAGCTTTTTGCTCGTATGATCTCAAATGCATGGTTTACGGTTAATTACTTTCACGTTTCTTTTGGGAAGCAAGATAAATTGCAACAAGTCATTGAGAAATTGAAAGATATTGAAGCTTTTGATGTTGATACTTCTAAACAGGAAATTATCAAACGTTTAATGACTTCCACCAACAAAGAAACAATCAAAGAACTGAACCATTTCGATCATAATGTTCCTTTTAAGTTTTTGAGTCCGTGGTTGGGGGCTCACAATGAGAA
>Ga0214919_10006111_pt1 | contig 16696 bp, 16 predicted proteins | sample LL1503_MetaG_FD_177994 | JGI IMG/M metagenome (GOLD analysis project Ga0214919, IMG submission 177994) | Freshwater microbial communities from Lake Lanier, Atlanta, Georgia, United States - LL-1503 | ecosystem: Environmental > Aquatic > Freshwater > Lake | place: USA: Georgia | collected... | reverse complement strand
GCGTGTATTTGCGGTGGTCGCAACCGGTGGCACAACCAATCTGGGCATCATCGATGATTTGGAAACTGTGGGAACAGCAACGCATGCGCGCGATATCTGGTTCCATGTTGATGGCGCATACGGTTTGGCGGCGCTATGTGCGCCATCTGTGCGCGCTAAATTTAAGGGCGTTGAAGCTGCGGATTCGCTGATTGTGGATCCGCATAAATGGTTATTCGCACCATTTGATGCGTGTGCGTTGATCTATCGCAACCCCGAGATCGCAAAAGAAACCCATACCCAACATGCCTCGTATTTGGAATCGTTACACGACGACTCTTGGTCACCATCTGATTATGCAATTCATTTAACTCGCCGAGTGCGCGGCTTACCATTCTGGTTCTCATTGGCTGCACATGGCACAGATGCATACACAGAAGCTATGGAAGAGACTCTAAATGTGGCGCAAGCCGCCGCAGATTTAGTTCGCGCCCATCCCAATTTAGAACTTGTAATCGACCCGGAACTTTCTATCGTCGCCTTTAAGCGAATCGGTTGGAAGGCCGATGATTATCAAAGGTGGAGCGATAAATTATTAGCAGATCAAATTGGTTTTATCCCACCATCTTCAGATAAAGGTGAACCAATCTTGCGCTTTGCCATAGTGAACCCCTACACCAAGGTCTCGGACATCTCAACGATTTTAGAAACTCTCTAAATCCCACGATTTAACTGCCGACTGGTTTACGATTTACGTTATGTCAGCGCTCGAAAATAACCAGCAAATGAGTAGCTCACTTAGCGACCTAGAAATTCGCATCTTAGATTTCGAATCTAATTGGTGGCGCTTTGCCGGTGCGAAAGAGTCTGCAATTAAAGAGCTCTTTGACTTAAACGCGCCACGTTATTACCAACTCCTTAACGACCTAATCGATCGGGAAGATGCCCTAACCGCCTCTCCGATGCTCGTTAAGCGCCTGCGCCGCCTCCGTGAGGCCCGCATGAACGCTCGCTCCGCCCGCTAAAGCCACCTCGTTTTGCGCCTCGGAATAGAAGGCCGTAGATTTGGCGTTAGCACTCTCGGGGTGTGAGTGATAAAACGCCCCCCAATGTTAGAAACCTTAAAAGGAGTAATTACATGGCGAAGATGATTGCCTTTAATGAAGAAGCCCGTCGTGGCCTAGAACGCGGAATGAACGTTCTCGCTGATGCAGTCAAGGTAACCCTTGGACCTCGCGGACGTAACGTCGTACTAGAAAAGAAGTGGGGCGCCCCAACAATCACCAACGATGGCGTCTCGATTGCTAAAGAAATTGAATTAGATGATCCATGGGAAAAGATTGGCGCAGAGCTAGTAAAGGAAGTTGCTAAGAAGACCGATGATGTCGCAGGCGATGGAACAACTACTGCAACCGTCTTGGCTCAAGCACTTGTGCGCGAAGGTCTGCGCAACGTTGCTGCCGGCTCAAACCCAATGGCGCTAAAGCGCGGCATTGAAAAGGCAGTTGCAGCAATCGTTGCAGAACTTGCTTCAATGGCTAAAAGCGTTGATTCCAAAGAACAGATTGCAGCTACTGCATCTATCTCAGCAGCAGATTCCACAATCGGTGACATGATCGCCGAAGCAATGGATAAGGTCGGCAAAGAAGGCGTAATCACTGTTGAAGAGTCAAATACCTTTGGTCTTGAACTCGAGCTAACTGAAGGTATGCGCTTTGATAAAGGCTATATCTCTCCATATTTCGTAACCGACCAAGATCGCATGGAAGCAGTTCTAGAAGATGCTTACATCTTGATCGTTAACTCAAAGATTGCAAATATCAAGGATCTAGTTCCTGTACTTGAAAAGGTTATGCAATCAGGTAAGCCACTTGCGATCATCGCCGAAGATGTTGAGGGCGAAGCGTTGGCCACCCTTGTTGTAAATAAGATTCGCGGAATTTTCCGTGCTGCAGCTGTTAAGGCTCCAGGTTTTGGTGATCGTCGCAAGGCGATGCTGCAAGATATTGCCATCCTTACTGGCGCCACAGTTATCTCCGAAGAAGTTGGTCTGAAACTAGAAAGTGCCGGCCTAGAACTTCTTGGTCGCGCTCGCAAAGTTGTAATCAGCAAGGAAGAGACCACCATCGTTGAAGGCGGCGGAGATGACGCACAGATCAAGGGTCGCGTCGCACAAATTCGCTCAGAAATTGAAAAGTCAGATTCAGATTACGACCGCGAGAAGTTGCAAGAACGCCTGGCCAAGCTTGCTGGTGGCGTTGCTGTAATCAAGGCGGGAGCCGCAACTGAGGTAGAACTCAAAGAGCGCAAGCACCGTATTGAAGATGCAGTGCGTAACGCAAAAGCTGCAGTTGAAGAAGGCATCGTCGCCGGTGGTGGCGTTGCGCTTTTGCAGGCAGCAACTCAAGCATTTAAGAAGTTAAAGCTAGAAGGCGAAGAAGCAGTTGGTGCAAAGATCGTAGAACTTTCGATCGAAGCACCACTTAAGCAGATCGCCATCAACGCAGGCCTGGAAGGCGGAGTCGTTGTAGAAAAGGTACGTCACCTAGAAAATGGTTTCGGACTAAATGCTGCAACTGGCGAATACGTCGACATGATCAAATCAGGAATCATCGATCCGGCTAAGGTAACTCGCTCTGCACTGCAGAACGCAGCATCAATTGCAGCGCTCTTCATTACAACAGAGGCAGTTATTACAGATAAGCCAGAGAAGAAGCCAGCTGCCCCAATGGGTGGCGACGGCGGCGGAATGGATTTCTAAATCCATGACAAAAGGATTTGACGCACAAGAGATTGCAAGAGAGGCCGCACTTGCGGGGGCAGAAATGCCTTCGCAGGTCGGTGCTTTTATCTCTGTCGAATTCGAAGATGAAAACCGCGTAGCAAGTTACTTATTTGGCGCAGATATTCAAGGCTATAAAGGTTGGCGCTGGTGTGTAACTGTTGCAAAGGTTGATAAAGATGCGCAACCAACTGTTTGCGATGTAGTTGTTCTGCCTGGCCCAGATTCACTTTTGGCGCCAGATTGGATTGAATATAAAGATCGAATCTTGCCGGAAGATATTCAACCCGGTGTTATCGTGCCAAGCGTTTTAGATGACACGCGTTTGGTTCCTGGCGTTAACGCGCTAATTCAAGATGAAGGTTTAGATGCAACTGAAACTTTCGATCTAGGTTTAATGCGTCCACGTGTACTTTCTATTGAAGGTCGCGATCAAGCAAGCAAGCGTTGGTATACGGGGGACCGCGGACCAAATACACCGCTTGCACAGAACGCACCAAAGCCTTGCGCATCTTGTGGTTTCTTTATTCCAATAGCAGGTTCACTTCGCGCATCCTTCGGCGTTTGCGCCAATGCGATCGCACCAGATGATGCGCGCGTAGTCTCAGTCGATCATGGCTGCGGCGCACACTCTGAAGCTACGCTCAACAACTAGCGCTAATCAGGGTTCACGCCCGCCCCGCCTTGCGATAAACTTGCCACCTGCCCACATCCCCGTGGCTACACGAGTACCGAAATTCTTATAAGGAGCACCCCATGCCTACAGGCCGCGTTAAATGGTTTAGCCTGGAAAAAGGATTTGGCTTTATCTCAAATGATGAAGGCGAAGATGTTTATCTTGCTGCGACATCACTTCCTGAAGGCGTAGCAACAGTTAAGCCCGGAACAAAGATCGAATTCAGCATTATCGATAGCCGTAAAGGCCCACAGGCGATGTCTGTACATATCGTTGATGCACCAGTTTCATTAGCGGAAAACTCACGCGTTAATAACGATGATTTAGCTGCGATGATTGAAGACACAATTAAGATTTTAGATAAGGTCGGAAATGGTCTGCGCCATGGCCGCCATCCATCAGGTTCTGAAGCAGAACGTTTAGGTCGAGTTCTGCGCGGTATCGCTGGCCAGTTAGAGGCTTAAAACTTTACTTAAATACCGCGGCTCTTAGCGCGGCGCTTTGAGTAACGAATTCCCCATGCGCCTAATAGCGCACCAGCGGCACAAGTCCAGATAACTTTCGCTTCCGCTCCAGTAAAAGCAAAAACGATTCCTGCGATAACCCATGCAGCAGTACCAAAAGAGATTAGAGTTACGACAGACTTTATTTCAGAATTTTTATTTAAATCCACAAAGGAAGCATACAAGCGATGGCGGTAAATGCAGACGGCAACTGGCGCTCTTTTCGCCATCGCAATTACCGAATCCTCTTCCCTGCAAATGCCGCATCTAATATCGGCACCTGGGCCCAACGCGTTGCGCAAGATTGGTTAATTCTTCAATTAACAAATAACAGCGGTACTTATCTTGGCTTGGTAACTGCAGTTCAATTTGCCCCAGTTCTTTTCTTCTCACTACAAGGTGGCGCGCTTGCCGATCGCGTTAATAAACGTAAATTGTTAATTGCTACCAACCTGGTTGGTGCGTTATCTTCACTGGGTCTTGGGTTATTGGTGTTGGCTGGCCATGTACAGATCTGGCAGGTATTTTTCTTTGCCTTAACTTTGGGAATTTCCTCAGCAGTTGATGCACCAATTCGCCAATCGTTTACCTCAGAAATTGTCGGACATTCTGATATCGCAAATGCGGTCAGTTTAAATTCCGCTAATTTCAATGCCGGGCGCTTAGTTGGCCCAGCTTTATCGGGCTTTCTTATCGCGCGCTTTGATACCGGTCCATCATTTCTGATAAATGCTTTTTCTTATCTCTTTGTGATCTTGGCGCTAATACGGATGCGTGAATCCGATTTCTTTATCCAAGAGAAGAAAGTTACTCAAGGAACAGTGCGGGAAGGTCTGGCCTATGCGCTGGCCCGGCCAGATCTATATGTCGTGATGTTAGTTGTCTTCTTTGTTGCAACATTTGGTCTAAATTTGCAGATCTTTAACGCTCTTATGGCAACGAAAGAATTTGGGAAAGGCCCAGCTTCTTACGGATTGCTCGGAACTTATGTCGCGATCGGCTCACTAACCGGTGCCTTAATTTCTGCACGCCTAGAACGCTTTCGCCGTACAAAATTTGTAATTAAAGGTGGGATTGCCTTTTCACTTGCCATCACGCTGCTATCTATCGCACCGACTTACACAATATATTCAATGTGGTTACCGCTCTGTGGTTTAAGCGCACTGACGATGTTAATTACCGCAAATTCGTTAATCCAAGTTAACTCTGATCCTGCAATCCGTGGACGAGTATCTGGTATTTACCTACTTATCTTTATGGGCGGTACACCTTTTGGCTCACCGCTAATTGGTTGGCTAGTTGAAGTAATTGGAGTTCGCCAAACCATTGCTTTATGCGGACTTATCTCACTCGGCGCCTGTTTGACTATCTGGGCGCTCTTTCATAATAAAATTAAGTTACCGAAAGATATAACTGTTGAAGGTGTACTACCTGCCGCCTACGATGATCAGCGCTAATATTCCAATTAAAGTGAGTGCAGTAACTAAGCGGCGGATGCGGTAATTCATTTAAATATTATTCGCGCCAAGGTGCTTTGATGGAGAGAGCGCAACCATAGTTAGCCCAGAAGCAATTAGGACTGGCACCATTATGTAGGCGCGGGAAATTCCGAAGTTATCTCCCAAGATGCCCAGTAATAAAGGTGAACATGCAATGGCGATGCCTGCCGCAATCGAACTTTTGCCTATAGCTAAATCAGGACGGCCTTCACTAAATGCCACCATCCGTAATGTGAATAACGGGAACTGAACCGAGATTCCAAGTCCAACCATAAATAGAGTTGCTAGACATAAAGCCAAGATATGCGAAGACCAGAAGAGACCGAAGGCGACGAATTGCAGCGAAAGTGCAATCTTTAACTGTTCATCGGCGTGGAATCGCTTTAATAAACGTCCGCCAAACCAGCGCCCAGTGCCAACGCCAGTGCCAAAAGCAATTACCGCAAGCGTTGAAATCGCAGCGCTAGCATCGGTGCGATCGCTAATTAAAGATGCCGACCAGAAAGATGTCGCAAATTCAGCGCTAATTGAAATGAAGAAGCCGGTGAAAGAGAACCAGAAACCACGAGAGAGTTTGCCGCGTTGTGGGCCATCTTTATCGGGAATATGTGAATCTGGCTCATACTTTCGCCCCTTAATAAAGAGCACCAAGATAAAGGGAATTGTTATTAACATTCCAACGCGCCATTGATCGCGCACAATATTTGCAGTTGTGCCGATAATAAAGTTTCCAGTCACAAATCCTGCGATAGCAACAGCATTTATCTGTGCAACGGCCGTGTGAGAGCGCTCCGCAAAGGCATGCGATCCAGCGGTATTTACATTGTTAATGACAACTGAAATTCCAAAGCCAGCGATAAGAGTTGCCAGCAGCGTCAATTGCACTGGGGGAGCAAAGACAAAGAATGCGATACCAATTGAAAATACAGTTAAACCAATCCAAGTTGTGTTAGAGCGTCCATAGCGATGAACTAACTTCGAGTTAAGCGCACCAGCGAAAATCGCAGCGACTCCCATGGCAGTTCCATGTAACCCGGCAACGCCAAGTGAAGTTCCTTGATCTTCCCGCAGCAAAGCCTGGGAAGGACCAAATCCACCGGTAAAGAAATTAACTGTGGCTACTTGTAGCGCAAGCAGCCAGAACTGTCCGTTACGTTGGAACGTTTTTGGCATTTTTTACAGGGCAGCTACGACAAAGTCGATAGATGCAGTTAGCGCATCGATATCGCTTGGATCGATTGCAGGAAACATTCCAATGCGAAGTTGGTTCTTACCAAGTTTGCGATATGGCTCAGTATCGACGATGCCATTAGCGCGCAGCGCTGCGGCAACGGCCATGGCATCAATTGACTCATCAAAGTTAATTGTGCCAACTACCTTTGAGCGCATTGCTGGGTCTGTAACAAATGGAGTTGTGTAAGAAGTTTTCTCCGCCCATGAATATAACTTCGCTGCAGATTCGGCGCTGCGACCGGCGGCAAATTTAAGACCGCCATTGGAATTCATCCATTCGATTTGATCTGCCAGCAACATTAAAGTCATTAACGCTGGAGTGTTATATGTCTGATCAAGACGTGAATTCTCGATTGCGATTCCGAGATCGAAGAAGGCAGGTACCCAACGACCGCTTGCTTTGATCTTTTCAGCGCGCGCAATTGCTGCAGGACTCATTAACGCCAGCCAAAGTCCGCCATCTGAGGCAAATGATTTCTGTGGTGCAAAGTAGTAAGTGTCGAACTCTTTGGCATCGACTTCGAGACCACCCGCAGCGCTAGTTGCATCAACTAAAACAAGTGCGCCATCAATTCCTGCCGGGCGCTTAATTGGCATTGCTACGCCAGTTGAAGTTTCATTGTGAGTAAGTGCGTAAACATCGATGCCGGCTTCAGCTATTGCCTGCGGATGCGAGCCAGGTTCAGCCTTGATAACAGTTGGCTCGCCCAGAAATGGCGCTTCCTTGGCAGCCGATGCGAACTTAGATGAAAATTCTCCGAAAACTAAGTGCTGTGATTTATTTTCAATCAGACCAAATGTTGCGATATCCCAGAACGCAGTTGATCCACCATTGCCCAGTACAACTTCGTAACCTTCAGGAAGTGTGAAGAGTGAATTAAGTCCTTCGCGAACGCGGTGAACTACGTTCTTAACTGGCTTCTGGCGATGTGATGTACCAAGAATTGATGAACCAGATGCAGCCAGCGCAGCTAAAGATTCTGGGCGAATCTTTGATGGCCCACAACCAAAACGGCCATCACGAGGTTTTAAATTATCTGGGATCTTGATATCTGCGCTCATGGGCTAAGACTAAGGGTAGTAGCGAGTGATCTCCCACTTGCCTTCGGTGTTAGCCCGCTCATAGCGCAAGCGATCGTGTAACCGCGAATATCGACCTTGCCAAAATTCGATACTAATTGGCAGAACGCGATAGCCGCCCCAATGCGGTGGCCTTGGTACGACAGATCCTTCGGGCCATTTCTCAGATGCTCCAGCAAAGCGTTGTTCTAACTCTTGGCGGGATGCAAGTGGTGCTGATTGCGCGCTGGCCCATGCACCAATTTGGCTGGCCCATGGTCGAGTCGCAAAATACTCAGAAGATTCGGCTTCGCTAATTTTTTCCGCAAAACCGCTAATTGAAACTTGGCGTTCCATCGCATACCAAGGAAATAGAATCGTAACTTGAGAATTTAAATCGATATCTCTGGCTTTACGCGATGAGTAATTGGTAAAGAAGGTAAAACCACCTTCAGAGATATCTTTTAATAAAACGGTTCGCGTCGAAATATGGTCATTTGCACCTAGCGTTGAGAGGACCATCGCATTTGCTTCCACGATGTAATCATTTTTAGCAGCCTCTGTTAACCAGCCAGCAAAAGCGGCGAATGGATCATCGGGCAATGACTCCAGACCAACTTCACCGTACGAACGGCGCATAGCGCGGATAGCTTCACGATCGAGTTCGCTCATAGATGTATCGAACCTCACTTTCACCTCCGCGTCATCTTTAAGCCGAGTTGGTCACTAGCACCCCTTCGGAAGGTGCAGAATTGGAGCATGTCAGATGATTTCAAACCCGGCCTGGAAGGCGTTATCGCCTTCGAATCACAAATTGCAGAACCAGATAAAGAAGGAAGCGCACTGCGTTATCGCGGCGTCGATATCGATGACCTAGTAGGTCGCGTCACCTTCGGCAATGTATGGGGTTTGCTCGTCGATGATCTATTTAATCCAGGTCTGCCAAATGCTGAACCATTTCCACTACCTGTTCACTCAGGTGATGTACGCGTGGATATTCAATCCGCAATTGCGATGTTGGCACCGGCCTGGGGATTTAAACCACTATTAGATATTTCAGATGAAGAAGCGCGCAGCAACTTAGCTCGCACATCTGTAATGGTTCTCTCATATCTAGCACAAGCCGCTCGCGGAACCTGGCAACCAATGGTTCCGCAATCAGAAGTTGATAAGGCGCACACAGTTGTTGAGCGCATGATGATCCGTTGGCGCGGAGAGCCTGATCCACTTCATGTTCGTGCGATCGATGCATACTTTGTATCTGCGGCAGAACACGGAATGAATGCATCAACCTTTACCGGCCGCGTAATCGCATCAACTGGTGCAGATGTTTGTGCGGCAATTTCTGGTGCAATCGGTGCGATGTCTGGCCCACTTCACGGTGGCGCACCTTCGCGCGTACTGCATATGATCGAAGAAGTTGAAAAGACCGGCGATGCAACTGCTTATGTAAAAGGTTTGCTAGATCGCAAAGAACGTTTAATGGGATTCGGACACCGGGTCTATCGCGCCGAAGATCCACGCGCACGCACACTTCGTCGTACTGCAAAGGAGCTAAATGCTCCACGTTATGCAGTTGCCGAAGCGCTAGAGCAAGCAGCGCTAAAGGAACTTCGCGAACGTCAACCAGATCGCGTACTAGAGACAAACGTAGAATTCTGGGCGGCAATTATCTTGGACTTTGCACAAGTTCCAGCACCGCTCTTTACATCTATGTTTACTGCCGCTCGTACTGCAGGATGGTCAGCCCACATTCTCGAGCAGAAGCGCACTGGACGTTTGATTCGCCCATCAGCGCGTTATGTCGGTAAAGGCCCACGTAAGCCAGAAGATGTCGACGGTTGGGATGACTCCGTCGGTATGTTGCACGGTTAATTAACCTTTCAACTAACCCTTCTTAAACGCTAAGTGGTTCAATAGCGCAATGTCCGCTCCGCGTCGCAACATCATGTGGTTTCGCAGAGATCTACGTATTGGCGATAACCCAGCGCTAATCGCTGCGATCGCATCTAGCGATGAAATTATCCCGGTATTCATTTTGGATCCAAAGCTAGTAAAACAAAGCGGCAGTAAGCGCTTGGCATATTTAGGGCAATCCTTACGAGCACTTGATGAATCGCTAAATAATTCTCTGCACGTGATGGTTGGGGATCAAGTAGAAGTTTTACAAGAACTAAAATCTAGATATGGTGCAACCGAAGTACACATCAGCGCAGAGTACGAACCTTATGGAAAAGCGCGCGATGAGCGAATTGAAAAATCTGGAGTTGAATTAACTCGAACTGGCAGTCCATATGCAGTCGCTCCGGGGCGTGTTCTAAAGCCAAGCGATGCAACCCCATATCGCGTATACACGCCTTTCTATCGCGCTTGGTGTGTGCACGGTTGGCGCGCTCCAGCTGCAACGCCAAAGAAAATTAATACCGTTGCGCCAAGTGCTTCTGATCGCAACTTTCCAGATTGGCCAATGCCGGAAGGTGTTAACGTCACCGCTGCAGGCGAAGCGGCAGCCCTTGCACGTTGGAAAGTTTTCCAAAAAGGTGCGCTAGATAATTACGACGAAGCGCGAAATATGGCGGGAATTGATGGCACAAGTAAATTAAGTGCACATTTAAAATGGGGAGAGATACATCCTCGAACACTTCTGGTAAATCTGGGTGAAAGTAAAGCCCACGATACTTTTCGCAAAGAGATTGCTTGGCGCGAATTTTATGCCGATGTGCTCTTTAACAATCCACATACTGAAAACGATTACTACGCGCCTCGTTTTAGAGATATGCGATATGACAAACCGGGGGAGAAACTTAAAGCCTGGCAGACTGGTAAAACAGGTTATCCATTTGTCGATGCAGCAATGCGTCAATTAGTGCACGAAGGATGGATGCATAACCGCACACGTATGGTGGTTGCTTCGTTCTTGGTAAAAGATTTGCACCTGGAATGGCAACACGGCGCCGATTACTTTATGGAACATCTCGTAGATTTCGATGTGGCATCAAATGCGCACGGGTGGCAATGGACCGCCGGCTGCGGTACTGATGCTTCGCCGTATTACCGCGTCTTTAACCCAATCGAACAAGGAAAACGCTTTGATGAGAACGGTGATTACATCCGCAAATATGTCCCAGAGCTAGCCCATTTATCCGCTGGCGAAATTCATGAACCTTGGTTATATCTAGATGGATATTCAAAGGGATACGTGGAGCGAATTGTTGATCACGCAGTTGAAAGAATTGAATCACTGGCACGTCTGCAAGAGATTAAGGAAGATAAGCCCGAGCTTCCGCGCTAGCGCGCTTTGCTTCATACATCGCTAAATCTGCGCGTTGCAATAGATCTCCATCACCATCGTTACGAACATGTCCGATACTGACGCTGATTGATATTGTCTTTCCATCGATAATAAATGGATAGCTCAAGGTAGCTTTGAGCGCACTTACTAGCTCCAATGTTGCCTGGCTATTTCCGGTTGCAATAACTCCAAATTCATCACCGCCTAAGCGAGCCAAAATCGCACCGCTCGGTAGTGATCTACTAAATCGCTCTGCTACTTGGCGCAAGATGCGATCACCCATTTCATGCCCATACTTATCATTAACTGGTTTAAATCCATCTAGATCTAAGAGCAATAAAGCGCCTTCGATTCCAGAGAAGGCCGATAGCTCTGCGACAAGCCTGCGGCGATTAGGCAGCCCCGTTAGCTCATCCGTGCGGGCCAGAACTTTTTCCTCACCTAAATTATTGGCTTGGCGGATAACTAAGGTCATACGAATAAAGGCCAATAACAAGGTAGTTATCGTTGGAATTACTACATAAGTTGGGAAGTATTCAGGACGCAGCGCAATCGCTGATAGCAGAGTTGGACTTATAAATATAGAAACTGCAATTAGCGCCGGATGGATCTTGGCCTGAGAAGTTAAATCACTTGGTTGATACCAAAAAGCTAGCGAGAGTAAGACCAGTCCAATTAGCCAGCCTTCATCACTGAATTGGCCAAAGTTATAGCTGCCATTTATCTGTGACCATAAGAAATAAAAGTCAGTTAAGGCAAACGAGAGAACTCCAGCAATTATCAATAGCAATCGTAATGAGAGTCTACTAATTACTGAACTTGTAATGACAATTACAATCATGGCAATATCACAAACGGTATAGAGAACAGAGAAGAAATAACCGAGGCTAGAATTTCCGATCAACCTGGCCAGCAAGAGAGCTGCAATTATTGAGCTCAAACCCAATCCAAAAATTGCCGAATCCAAAAGTTCGATAGCTTGTAATCGCTTTCCTCTTCCAATCGCTCGCGGAATAGCGATAAAGGCGAAGGGATAGAAGAGTGAGTATGCGATATTAGAAACCAATTGCTCGTGGCCGTTGAAATTAAAGAATTGACTTAAAGATGAAGTAATTGAACCGATGCCCCACGAAGCTATCGCCAAAGTTAGAAATGCAACTGCCAATGGATCGTTATGGAGCGGGGCTTGAAAGAGACCGATGATTGCTACGAGTGCAATTAAGTTGTAGAGAATTAAATCCTTAGCGACGGCGGGTTCCGGAAGAAGAAGCCTGAGCAGGATATGAGTTATCAACAGTGAAGATGCGGACCACTTGGCTATGGGGTAAATTCGCACCGGTACAAGTTAAAGTACCTAAATAGCGCTCATGAATAGGGGAAACCTAAGATGGAAAAAGAAGTATCTCGCCGAACAGTCCTTTGCGGTCTCGCGCTAATTAGCGCAGGCATTGCCTCATCGGCCACCCCTGCGATCGCCGCTACCGGCGTCAAAATCCTAAAAAATGGCAAGGTAGAAGTTACTTTGAAATCAAATAGCGCGCTCAACAAAGTCGGTGGAGTAGTCCGCATAGATGACGTTAACGGTCAATCAATCGCACTTGTCCGAACTACTGCTGCAAAAAATGGTTACACCGCAATAAATTTGTCGTGTACACACCAAGGAGTAATCGTTGAACAGTCAGGAAACGAATGGGCATGTGTAAATGGCCATGGAGCGACTTACACCTTAGCTGGTAAAAACTTGGTTGGACCTGCCACTAAAGCACTGAAGCAGTTACCAATTAAGGCAACTGCTTCAGTAATAACTATTGGTTAGTCAGTATTAGAAACCCTTGGCACAGATTAACTGCGCCATTCCAAGGGTTGAGTCGATATCTGTCTTTGAGTTCTCGTATTGGGCAAGAGCTTGCGCCTTTGCTTTCTCACTACGCTCGCCTTGTTTTCCAACTGTTGAGTATGCCTTGATCGCAGCTTCATAGCTACGAACAGCAGCCGAATACTTATCGATCGTTGCCTTATTCTTAACCAAGTTTGCGGTGTCAGCTTTAAGCGCGGTAAGGGCAGTATTGATAGTTGCAATCTTGGCCTGGTATTCCGGAATCAACTTATTAGCCTTTTCAATTTCGACAGCTTGCTTAGCGATATCTGCATCTAACTTGGCGATCGTCGCATCTGTTGCAGCTTTGATCTTTGGCAAGTTAGCAAGCGCCTTTGTGTAAACGGCTGCAGTATTGATGCAGTCAATTGATAACCAAGTTAACTTTGCATTTTTAACAAGAGGGTTCTTGGCACACTTATATGAAGAGCCACTTACCTTTGTAGTCGCACCTGACTTTGAGCAAGAGGCGCCATTGCTGATCTTTGGCGCGGCACTTGCAGGAACAGCGGTAATTGAGGCAGCAACTAGAGCTGCGGTACCAACGGCGACGAGAACCTTGCGAAACATGAAAACCTCCATAGATTATGGAGCAATATTAGCGATCTGTAAGGTCGATAGGTTGGATGCAAGCGGTGAAAAGCGTGTGAATTATCTCTGCTTGACCCGAAGGTTCATTCCTAGGCGGCGAACAATTGATCGCGGCACAACAGAAATAATCCCCACCAACAATTTGTACTGCCAACCAGGTATCGAAACCGCTTTCCCCGCCAGCGCATCTTTCCAAGCTTTTGCTACCAAGACATCAGAATTTAGCCACATAAATTCTGGCAAGCCAGCCATCTTCATCCGGCCACGTTGATGGAATTCAGTATGCGTAAATCCTGGGCAGAGCGATGAGACTTTTACATTTGTTGCAGAAAGTTCGGTATGCAGTGATTCCGAGAGCACGGTCAAATATGACTTTGCTGCGCTGTATGCACCGCCCGCGATAAAACCAGCGACCGATGAAACATTTATAACTACACCTGAATTACGCGCTTTCATCGCAGGAAGTGCAACATGCATTAAGCGCATCGGAGTGCGTACTAAAACCTTTAGGACTTCCTCCTCTTTGGCGAGATCGCTCATTGTGAAAGCCTTATTTATGCCAAAGCCAGCGTTATTAATTAGGACTTCAATCTCATTGTTAGAGATAAATTCTTCAACTTTGGCACAGCCTGATTCAGTGGCTAAATCGGCAACTATGACTACAGAGTCAGCGCCGTATCTATCTTTTAAACCTTGTGCGCGTTCATGTAACCGAGCTTCATCACGTGCGACTAGAACTATATTAAAACCTTCGCTTGCAAGGAGCCTTGTGAAACTTTCGCCGATACCCGCAGTTGCACCAGTTACTAGAGCCCATTTTTTCATACTACCCCCGTAGTTGAGTATTTCAGTTCACCATACGCACCGATTGGAACAACTGGGCTATTTGGTTTCACGGGTTGAAGATACTTGTAAGGTTCACTTTGTGCGGGACGTTGATCTAAATCTCCTTTATTTGGCCAGAACGACATTGCGCGTTCTGCTTGAGCCGTAATTGTCAGCGATGGGTTAACGCCTAAGTTGGCTGTGATGGTTGAACCATCGACGATATGCAACTTTGGATAATTAAAGGCACGATGATAGGCATCAATTACACCCGTTTGCTCATCGCCACCGATTACACACCCACCAACGAAATGCGCAGTAAATGGCGCGCTTATTAAGTCACCGACATGTCCACCGGCAATTCCGCCATATTCATTTGCGATATGACGTACTGCTTCATTGGCTGCCGGAATATAAGTTGCGTTTGGAGTATTGCTATTGTTCTTGGAAGTTAACTTGAAACCAAAAATTCCGCGCTTGCCTTTTACGGTAACTGAAGAGTCAACATCTTGCATGACAAGGGCAATAACTGTCTTCTCACTCCAGTGGCGCACGTCAATTAAACGAGCAAGCAACGATGGCTTAGCGATAACTTGCTTTAACCAATGTTTACGCCGTTCTTTTCCCGTAAAGCCATCGGTCATAATGGTTTGAAGTAGCCCCATAAAGTTACTGCCTTTGCCATATCTCACTGGTTCTACATGGGTATGTGCATCCGGGAAGAAAGATGAAGTAATTGCCGCGCCCCGACTAAAATCAATTTCGCGGCTATCCATTAGCGCACCAGTGAGCGCCTCACTATTTGTCCGTGAGAGCTCGCCTAATCGATCAGATAGCTTTGGTAAATTTTTACGCTTCATCTTATGAAGTAATTTCTGGGTGTTGAAGGTGCCAGCCGCGACTACTAGCTCTGTTGCGATAAAAGTAGCGCCCTTAGATCCATCCCAGCCATCAGTTCTAACAGTTTTAACTTCCCACTTTCCATCGGCTCGTTGTAAAAATTCAGTAACTGTTGTTAACGGAAACACTTTTGCCCCAGCGCCTTCTGCCAAACCTAAGTAATTCTTTGGCAAAGTATTCTTAGCGTTGTGACGGCAGCCGGTCATACATTCACCGCAATTTGTGCAACCGACTCGATCTGGACCCTTTCCACCAAAATACGGATCACTTGCAGGTTTACCTTCACCGGCTCCAAAGTAGATTCCGAGCGGTGCCATTTTAAAAGTATCGGCAACTCCCATTTTCTCTGCTGCAATCTTCATCGCGGCATCACTTGGTGAAAAATAAGGATTTTCTTCAACGCCTAACATGCGACGTGCTTGGTCATACCAAGGCTCTAGTTCACGCTTCCAATCGGTGATCTGTGACCATTGCGGATCTTGGAAATATTTATCTCCAGGTTGGTACAAAGTATTTGCATATACAAGCGAGCCACCACCAACACCTGCCCCGCAAAGCACTAAAACATCAGGCAAAAAATGAATTCGCTGGATTCCGTAACAACCAAATTGCGGTGCGAAGAGAAACTTATTTACCCGCCAGGAAGTCTTAGGGAAATCTTTATCGGAAAATCTTTTGCCGGCTTCTAATACAGCAACTGAGTAACCCTTTTCGCGCAATCGCAGTGCTGTAACTGAACCACCAAAACCAGATCCAATAACGACTACATCAAAGTGCAGTGCCTTGGCCATCTCGGTTTTCTCCTTAGCGCCGCTAACTGCTTATGCACCGATAACTATGGATCTTGAGCGTGTTACACCTAGGTTAGCGATAGCGATAACCTTTGCCAAGCAATTTGAATTAATTGCAGGTCCCCGTAGCTCAGTGGATAGAGCAACCGCCTCCTAAGCGGTAGGTCGCAGGTTCAACTCCCGCCGGGGACACCCTTAAAACATTTCCTTCCAGAAATTAATGTGTAATCGTAAATCTTTGCATCCATTTTGGTGCCCACCAGTTGCGCTCTCCGAAGAGGCGCATCAAGGCTGGAACCAACAATGCACGAACGATAGTTGCATCCAGAATCACCGCAAGAGCAACACCAAATCCCATTGATTTAATAGAAGTCACACCACTTGTGATGAAGGCGGCAAATACCACCGCAAGTAGTAGTGCAGCTGCAGTAATAATTCGTGCTGATCGTTGTAAGCCGGTTGCAACCGATTCAATATTGGTCTTACCCGCCATATGCTCTTCGCGGATTCGCGACAACAAGAAGAGTTCGTAGTCCATTGAAAGACCGAATACGACAACCGAAATCAATATAACAATCGAGGTATCTAGAGCTCCGGTCAAGGTAAATGAACCAACTAACCATTGCAAATGTCCATCAACAAATACCCAAGTTAGCGCACCCATTGTCGCTGCCAATGAAAGCATGTCTA
>Ga0214919_10006110_pt1 | contig 16696 bp, 17 predicted proteins | sample LL1503_MetaG_FD_177994 | JGI IMG/M metagenome (GOLD analysis project Ga0214919, IMG submission 177994) | Freshwater microbial communities from Lake Lanier, Atlanta, Georgia, United States - LL-1503 | ecosystem: Environmental > Aquatic > Freshwater > Lake | place: USA: Georgia | collected... | reverse complement strand
AAAATATAATATAACAATACCCAACCTTTCATGCATTATCAATATATTACAAATGACTGAACTTATAACTACGGATAATATGGACGAGTATGAAACATTGGGTCTCTATGACCTATCCATAATGTTTCGCAAGCAAGCGCTCGCGCATTCTGCCAATAATAATAAATCCGAAATGGAGAAAAACTATTTATTGGCGATTGAAACCAGTGATGACCTATGCTCAATAATAAATGTCGGAATTTATTATGAAGAACGCAAACAATTTGATTTGGCAATACAATATTATTTGAAGGCCATTGAACTATACGCAGATATTGATGCGATGTACAATTTAGGAGACCTTTATAAAAATGCAAAAGACTACAGAAGCATGAAAAAGTATTTTAAAATGGCGATTGAAAGAGGAGCTGATGGATATCCGGGAGATGCAAAAAATGGGTCTCAATCGCTCGGTGATATTATGTATTGTCTTGGTAAACATTATCAAGTTAAAGAAGAAAATTACGAACGCGCGCAAATATATTATAAAATGGCGGTTGAACAATGCGAGCATAAAGAGGCACTCTTTCGACTAGCATGGTATTATGATGAAGTGTTGCCAGATTGGCAATTGGCAAAAGATTATTACGACCGGTATATACTTGCTAACAATTTCGATAAACCTACGTGCATTGCAATGTATAATATTGCGATAAATTGCGACAATTTGGGAGACAAACAAACTATGTTGGTGTATTTACACCTGTCTGTAGAGAAATGCCAAGATGTCGATGCAATGCAGTATTTAGCGCATTATTATCAATCAATTGAAGACCATGATAATATGAGGAAATTCTATTTGATGGCTGTCGAAACCGATGTATCTAGCACATTTACTATAAACAAAACTAAAACATTGCCGCCATTTACGATGATGGGCATTTTAAAATCAGTCGAAAATCCGGGACCCCAGGTTTTAGCATATATGGCGAAATTGGAACGATTATCGCCTGAAATTATGGTTTATACCAATAAAGTCAAGTTATTCACACAATTGGGTCACGTAGTCGAATGTGGGATTTGTTATGACCAAAAATTGAATATTAATTTGAATTGTGGGCACTGTGTATGCACCGATTGTTACCCGTATGTATATGATAAGTCTTGCCCATTTTGCCGAATGTAGCGGTATAAATAGTAATTTAACAAAATATAAAGATTATTTGTCTAGTTATTACAATTTATTTACAAAGTTTACAAAGTTTCCAAATTATACAATGTTTTTATTAGATAATTATTATGGCCTGAGTTCACTCCTTTTTATTATATCTACTACTAAGGCATTTTCAGTAAGTGAATATTTTTGTTGGAAATGGTCGAATGCATTTTTAATCTTCGCATCGTATTTGTGTAATTATTATAAATTTGCCGACCAGTTTTTATTACTAGATTATTTGTCGATTTCAGTTGTTTGTGCAAGTTACGTGAATGATCCAATAATTAGTTTGGTATTATTGGTTGGTGGTACATATGAATTTTACAAGAGCCAAGATATTGTTTATTCTAAAAATACAGCATTTGGACTAGCAGTATCAAAATCTATATTATATACATTTTTATTTGTCGATAATACACATTATTATATTGTTTTGTCTAGTGCAGTGGGAAGTGTTTTGGTATTTCATATTCGATCACACTTATTTTTTGCAAATAACCAATCGATTGAACATAAATATCATATATTTTTGACGTGGGTCCTGCATTTTTGTGTAATGAATATTATGTACATTTCATCTATCACTGCAAAACATATTGATTATATGGCATTTGATTTGGAAAATTGATAGGTTTATTTTATGTTTAATTAATTTCATCTGCGTAGAGCATAATAATAGTGTAAAATATGAAAATCGAAGAAATTTATTACCCTGATTTGGACCAAACTATTGTATATTATATTGGTCAATGTTACCAAGATAATGATAAAATTTTGCAATGTTGTGGTCCAGATGATTTATTATTTCAATCGAAAGACTATTGTACTGGAGTATATGTAGTGGCAACAGTTAAACCATCTACTACTAAAATTGCTAGACAAAGTCTCAAACAATTGGTTTGGCATGTATTAATTAGTGGGTCCAAGTTTTGCAAGCAAAATAGTCTAGATTTGACTAATTGTAAAAATCTACATATTGTAGTTCGTAAAATAAAATTCAATAATAGAGTTGACTATTCTAGTCGAATTGAATTTTCATCACAAAAAATAGTAGTAGTATAAAATTGAATGATTACATATTACAATGATTATAATTATTCGAATAAAATAATTATAATATATCAAATAATCAATAACAATGAGTTCTATTTTGCGAGCATTATGCTGCTATAGTACATCGGCTATTATCAAAACGGACAATCCAATTAATACAAATGATCAGGCGACTGATTTATTAAATATGACTGATGATTTGGCCCATGTCTCGTGGCAAACCACTATTCCATTTGTTCCACCGGTATATAGCGGCAAGGTCATCAAAGTATATGATGGAGATACCATTACGATTGCTACCCGACTTTCTTTTCCAAATTCACCTGTTTATCGATTTTCAGTCCGACTTTTGGGAATTGACAGTGCCGAAATTAAAGGTAAAACGTTTGAAGAAAAAGCGTGTGCCGTCGCTGCACGTGATGCATTATCGGCCAAGATATTTGGTAAAATGGTTGTATTGAAAAATGTATCTACCGAAAAATACGGTCGCATTTTGGCAAACGTATATTTAGACAATCTACATCTCAATCAATGGATGCTGGACCAAAAGTTGGCCGTAGAATATGATGGAGGGACAAAACACAAACCGGCTGAATGGCAGACCATATCTATTTCGTAATAACTTTACTTATTTCATAATAAATTTACTCATATATTATAAAATGTGCTGGAATAAAGATGTTTCATTAAATACTTTTTTATTTAGTGGATTTGTACTGTTATTGATAATTTATAATAACACATATACTAAATATAAACTTGTTGAGGTCGATATATGGGTTTATATATTTTATTGCTCGTTCATTTTTATGCAATTAATTGAATATTTTATTTGGAAAAATATAAATAATACATTTTATAATTCATTTTATTCAAGATTAGCTATACTTTTGGTATTATTTCAACCAATTGCATCATTATTGATGATATCATCAAATTATAATAAATTAAAATGGAATATGATTTCACTATATAGTGTCTTAGTATTACCATATTCATTATATAAATTAACAACTACAACTATAAATTCTTCTGTATCATCTATGGGACATTTAAAATGGAATTATTTTTCAAATTTTGGAAAATATAAATTAATTTTTGGGACTATTTGGTTGTTTTTCTTTTTCTTTAGTATTTTTTTATCTCGTTATCATCATGTTAGTATTTTTCAAATACTATTAGTTATAGTTATGTTGTATTATTATTATAAAGATGGTACATTTACATCCATGTGGTGTTGGTTTGCAAATACAACAATGCTTTATTATGCAGTGTATTTATTAATATATTTGCCATTTATGGAAAAATCCAAGTTATGTTAAGGGGGCTTCGCCCCCTTATGATCCCCTTTAAATGGAACAAAGCCCCTTTATACTCCTTCAATAAAAACTATGCTAATAAAATTGAACCTGCTTTATACCCATAATATTAATTATATTTACAATACAATTAATATCGACTACCAACCCAATAAAAATGGAAAAACGATTGAATGTCAAAATCGAAGAATATGTTACTAAATTCAAGAATGAAATACGTACTAAAGCTATTGGATTAGAATTTGAAGATAATCATAAAGTCGCTGAATTAATGGAGTTTATTTATGATTATAACCGACTTACATTGCAAAAGGATGATTTGGTTAAACGCAAACGTGTGAAAAATTCTATTCCAGAATTAAATCGATGCACTGCTAAACGAGCGAGTGGTGAACAATGTACGCGACGCCGAAAAGATGAATGTGAATTTTGCGGAACACATTCTAAAGGAACCCCTCATGGCTTAATGCAATCATCGATGGATAATACGAGTTCGACTAATGCTAATCAAAAAATGGAGGTTTTCGCCGAGGAAATCAAAGGTATTGTTTATTATTTAGACAAACATGGGAATGTGTATAAAACGGAGGATATTTTGGCTAATACAGAAAATCCAACAATTGTGGCAAAATGGGTTAAGTCTGGCGAAACATACACTATTCCAGAGTTGGGGCTCATCTAGGCAAAACCCCCGGTCATTTAACCAAATTAGGACATAATTTACGGTTACATTTATCCAATTTATTTAGGGAGGGTGATATGAAGGAAAGGGAGGGGTCATAGGGGAAACGAAGTGGTCCGTAGGTTCCCTTAAACCGTAGGTTCCCTTATTTTTCGAACAACAGTCTCTTTAACCACCTCTTCGCGATTATCCAAAATATAATTATTTACTTCAACTGCCTTTTCAGTATCCTCATTATAATACGTACTTAGTATGTTTAGCAACATTTTCTTAGTAATCGGTTTCTTGACAGTTTTTTTACTATATTGAATTTGACCATCATTAATATCAAATTGGTCAATTTTATTTTGTTTCATCGTCTCAATTAATTTAATCGATAATTGGTCTTTTTCTTTTTTTCGATTAGACATCTCTTTTTTGAGGATTTTCATATCATTATCTAGTTTTACCCATTCGCGAATAGCTTTTACTAATTGTTCTTTATTTTCCATATTAATATAGTTTTAAATATACTTTATATGAATAAAATATTTTTATATTCTAATTGGTTTTGATTTTATACTAGTAATTATATATAAAATGATGCAATTTTCGAGTTCAAGCCGAATAAATCATTCAATTGCTCAATCTTCTAACAATCCAATTATGAATTTTTCCACTTCATATCGAAATTTTAAAATACGCGACAATGTTGAAAAACAACGTGTATTTGCAGTTAATCCTCCCGTAATTAATCAAATTATTAGAGATGATAAGCCAAAAACAATGACATGGGGACAACCAACATGGTTTTTTTTGCATACCATTGCACAAAAAGTCAAAGATGACCAATTTCCCAAAATACGCAGAGAGCTATTTGATATTATATTGAAAATTTGCAATAATTTACCTTGTCCTGATTGTGCTATACATGCTACACGTTATATGCAAGGAATAAATTTCGATACAATTATAACAAAACAACATTTGAAAGATTTATTATTTCGGTTTCATAATAGTGTAAATGCTAGAAAAGGATATCCATTATTCGAGTTTAAGGAATTAGATGCAAAATATTCAACCGCAAATACTGTAAATATTATGCAAAATTTTATGCTACATTTTGAAAATCGCTCATATAGCTCTCGTGTTAGTGCTCATAATTTTCATCGTGGATTAGCTATAACTAAAATCAAAAAATGGCTCTTTGAAAACTCTAGACATTTTAATTAACCTTATGTACTAGTAGCCGTCGAAACTGTTCTACATCGATACATACTTTTAGACGGCTGTGAGCAAACGTCTTTATTACTTATTCCACTAAAATATGTTAAATTCGCCATTTTAGTAGAGTCTATAATCATAGCCCATAATGCTCCGACTAAACCACCTAAAATCAGCGCACTCAATAACATAATATTACTAGAGCATCCATTATTTACATTCCAAAATATATCAGCTAATATGACAATCGGAAAAATGATGAACATGGGAATATTTTGCGTCTGTAAACTATTTACACTAATGAAATATGATAAATAGGCCAATGTATATCCGAATACAGTTTGACTTAATGGTAGTCTAGAAATTGGTTGGTCTGCACCAAGAGTGAGTTGATTGCATTTTGCATTGGATAATCTGAAATTTTTGTCATTTGATATAAGCGATTTATCTTCTTGAGGTAAAATGTTTCCAATTAAAATAGTTACGACACTTGCCACTAATAGACCGACTAAATAGATAAGTCCTTTTAAATCTTGGTTAAATACTGACTGAAGTGTAAAATAACTGACAATTATGAATGGTGCCATTCGGAAAAAAAGATAGAGAAGGTTTACTATATTAAATTGCATTTTGAATTGACTATATGAATACTATTTAATATACATATAGAAATTATGGGACAAATTCTATAAGGCCATATTCGATAAGTACAGATTGAATAATTATTCGCAAAAGTGGACTATAGCATCTTTAACATTATCCACCGCAATAAATGTCATTGTCGATGTATCCAAGTTTTTCCCGTATTTTTCTAGAAATTCGTCAAAATCGGTCTGATTTGATTTAGGATAAAGAATTGTTTTTACCCCGGCTCTCATACTACCGAAAATTTTAAACTCTAGTCCACCAATCGCTGTCACATCACCTTGCAAATTGGTCTCACCAGTAATTGCCATTGTATTTTTGATAGGTTTATTGTTTAATAAACTATATATGGCGATTGTTATGGCGGCACCAGCTGACGGACCATCCTTGGATACTGCACCTTCAGGGCAATGAATATGAAGACCTTGATTACGACTACTTTCAAATTGCTTGACCAATTCTTTTTGTCTTTCGACGGGAGTAAGTGACCAAGCCAATGATTTTGCCACATTCATACTTTCTTTCATCACGTCTCCTTGAAGTCCGGTCAATTTCAAGTCCAAAAATGTCGATGACGGGAAAAACATGGTTTCTACCGGTATAATACCGCCTTTTCCCAATGCATTTGCCCACATTCCGTTAATCATACCGACCACTGGATAACCGTGAATTTTCTTGTCTTGAATTTTCTTGTGTTTTTTCAAGTATTTTGTTCCTAAATCTTGGACATTAATTTGAATGGGCAATTTGATAATACTATTAATGTTGATTATATTATTTTGAGATGCCTCCAATAATTCAATATTGATTTCACCATATAAGTCAAACAATATTTCTTTTAATTTACGAATACCGGGCTCCATCGTGTACTGCTCGACTATATGTTCAACTACTGTATCTGGTAGTTCGACTACATTTTCAAATCCCATTCTTTTATTCAATTCCGGTAATATGAATTGTTTGACGATAACCAATTTTTCGGACCAAGATAGGTTGTCGAATTTAATACGGTGAATACGGTCTAATAATATTCGGTCGATTTGCTCAGGGTCATTATACGAAAATATGAATAATGCCTTGGACAAGTCGAACGGTATTCCACTAAAATATCGGTCTTGGAATTCATCATTTTGCGTTGTATCAATTAAATGTGTCAAAATTCCAATGATTTCACGACCCTGTTCTGTTTTGCTGACCTTATCCAATTCATCTACATATATTATGGGGTTCATGCATTTACTTTCCATCAAAATATCGACGATTTTTCCCCATAATGAATTCACATAAGTGTAATTATGGCCTTCCAATGTGGAACCGTTACATGACCCACCCAAAGCAATAAATGCAAATGGCCGGGCTTCGCCGAATTCATCTTGGAGACATTGCGCCAATCCGCGTTTCGCTAGCGATGTTTTACCTATTCCAGGAGACCCTTCAAACCCAAAACAATACCCGTTTTGCTCACCATTTATCCATTGTCCCACGATTTTCATGATTTGTGATTTTGCATATTGGTGTCCAAAAATCGATTTGTCCAAGCGTTCTTTCATTTGGTCCATTGAATTGTGTACATAATCGATTTCCGATACTATTCGGTCAGCTTGGTCATGTATTGATATTAGTGGATTTACCGGATCCGCCAATTTTAAAACAGTGTTTGTATTTGTACAAATATGCTGCATTATATGTGCTATCATTACCGGTTTTAGTTTTGAACCTGAAAATGGTATATTCGAATTTTCTAAATGCGTCACTATGTTGACCAAGACAGACTTGTTTAATTTTGGTAATAATTTCGTCAAATATTCTATCATTTTTGGTGTACTATTTTTTAAAATAGTTTGAATATAATGGGTCATTTCATAAATTGTATATTTGGTTTTTTTCGGTAGATTTAGTTCTGCAAAATCCGAGGTAATTTGTGTAAACAGTCCATTAATTTGGTCAACCTTGGTCAAAATGGGTTCCCGGCGATATTGTCCGAAAGGTACCCTAACCAATCCTTCTAAATATTGTTTGGCTTTACCTCCTTGGTCATCTGATTTGCCTTTGATTTCTTTTAATTTTGCCAGTGCACGTTCTTTTATCCGGTCATCTGTTCGCATTAATAACACTTGTTGCTCTAAAGATACTTTTGACATGTCGCATTTTGCTATTGCATCTTGCGAAAATTGTATAGTATTTACCATTGTTTCCTTAAAATACATTTTGAGTTTCCAAGGCAAACTGTCATATACCATTTTTTGTTCGCGATTATCCACACTATCGGCGGTGGTATTTGCAACACCTATCATATCGTACAACATGTACGAAATATATTGCACTTCATTGTCAATATTATAAGTAAAGAGATGCGCCAACATTTTTCGCTTGGACAATATATCCATATCGAAAAAATGTTTAATAATCGTATCTACGCGATTTTCCTTTACATATTTGACATCGATTAACATCATTCTGTATTTTTTATATAAATCATCTAAACTATAGACTAAGATATCTTTCAAAGTCAGCGTTTCTATCCATCTTCTAACAATATTACGGTCTATATCTACTATTTCGCCATTAATCATTGTATTCTGTAAATTTGAATTGTTAGATGGATTCGCTAGGTCAGCTGGGTCGGCCTGCTCTATTAAATTGTCAAAATATTCTTGAATTTCGTTTATCCGATGTTTTATAAAGGGTTCATTGATTATACAGTGAATTGGAATATTTTCAGATTGGCCATGCATAATAATCGTTTTTTTATCATTGTAATTATGTATTACTATTCGCATACCGTAAATTGATTGATGTAATGATGTAAATAATGTAGATGGTTCAAAACATTCTATATGAGGAGCAATATCTAATTGTGCGGTTGTATCGGTGATTTTATCACAGCATGTATTACTGCCAAAATATAATTTGGACGGGTTTTTCCAAGGCACTGTTTTATAACCATTTGGCATAATATATTGTTTTATTATTCGCATTTTTGATGCAAATATAGGGTTTTCAGATGTACTTACTCCTTGGTAGCTATCATAATTTGCTCCGAATACTACATGTAAAATATCGCCTACATATTTAGTACCGACACTTGATATGACTGCTGATAATTTATCGAATATTTTTTGCAAGTCATCGATGACTTTATCTATTTGTTCATTGTTTGTTATTGGATAAAATGATAAAATTTGGGTTTTTCGATATAAATCTTGCAGTATTTCGAAATGTTGATTAGTTTCGCTATTACTAAATAGTTCTTTTGAATTATATATTTCTAAAGATATGAATGTATTTTGAATAATTTCATATAGTCGGTCGATTTTTGTATTAATAAATTCTTTAAAATTATCAACATTTATCTCAATTGATGGTAGTTCATTTTTTAATATTAGTGTCAGATTTTCTTTTTTAAGCCGATTTGACATGACTGAGTTATATTATATTATAATCAGGTTATTGTTTTTGAGAATAAAATGTATATGTATGCAAATAGTATAAATATTGATTTTTATATTATTATGGTATTTTATTCGCAATAATAATTGCAAATACAATTGCACGTAAATCATCTGAATTGTATCCTAATAATCTACAATGGTCATCAGATAAACCCGCCCATTTTGATAATACGTTATAATTTTCGTGTAATGTATTTTTCGGGTTTAAACAGTCGGTCCAATCAAATCTGGGAAACCATCCTTTGTCTTCTAGATTTAATGAATTATTATCCGATATATGGTCTAAACTGAAACCTTCTAATTGACGATTATCTAATCGCATAGATAATTGCCCCTCAATGCATTTTTTACTCAATGAGTATTTGACAATTGGTATACGTTTATTATTAATATTTACTGGAAATGATATACTTTCAATCGGATTTGTAACAATTGATAAATTATAATGAAATTGAGGAGTGTTTTTTCCAAACAAATCAATTTCACTCACATATATTTTATTATCATGTGAGCTATATTGAATATTCCAATTTGTGTTATAAATGTGCATATATACAGTAAATGGTGTTCCATCTTTATTAACTATAATTGCATCACTAATGAAATATGCGGGTTCGTGTAATATATAATGTTCGGGCGTTTCCACCATAATGACTGAATGTCCATAATATGGAAACCCGGGTTGTATAAGACGTGGTAATATTGTAGCTGGAATAAATGAATGAGCTATATCATTTTGAGTAAGCAATTTAGATATCATTGTAGCAAATGCAACACAATTTCCACTATTCATTTTTATTGCATTTTCTTCTTGATTATGAATATTATTGTTGGATTGTATAAAATAGGGTACTAATGAGTATGTATGTTGAACTACTTGTTGTAATGCTTTGTCTGAAACCGATTTCAAATGGTCTATCGATTTATCGCGAATAATTTTAGATGGGTCTAATTGTATGAATTTAGGTTGAACATTTGGATTATGCATTTTCAAATATTGCTTATAAGTTCGCATGTATTTATTGATTTTATTGGATAATGCCTGCATACTACTATTTATTTTTACATTTGAACGGATACTTGGAGTATATCTACGAAATGTGTGTTTAGCATTTTTATTTTGTTTATTTTTGTTATGTTGTTTATTTAATTTTCTATATTTACGTGAAATTCTATGTTTATTGGACATATAAATACAATATAAAAACTTTATTCTATTATATCAATATAATAAAATACATGATATATTTAATTATCACTACGTCAATTTGCGATAAATATTGCAATGTTGATAATTATAAATCTTGAAAACAATTATATATGCATAGTATTTCTACGGCATTTAATCTAATCCAAGGATTAAATATTAAACCAATTATCGTAGAAAATAATGGATTTAGACAAACATATCTTGATGATTTAGGTTGTGATGTTGTATATACGAATAATAATGATACAATGTATTTTCATAAAGGTGTGACTGAATTACTTGATATAAATTATTGCATTGATAAATATAATATATGTCATGATGATTATATTATTAAATTAACCGGAAGATATACACCATTAACTGCTCACTTTTTTAACAGAGTAATTGATAATATTAACAAATATGACGCATTTATTAAATTCATGGATATATGCCAAAATCAATATAGATATAATGATTGCGTATTGGGATTTTTCTCAGTAAAATGTAAATATTTGAAACAGTTTAACCTTTATAATACCGAATAAAATCCTACGGATTTTATCGGTATTACTTGATATTTTATCACCACGTAGTGGTCATAAAATATTAAAAGTATACCTTTATCGTACTACTGCGCAGTAAATGACACATGTGTCATTTCACTTCGTAGTAGTACGATAAAGGTTAAATATGATGGTACACTTCCGGCTGAAGTTGAATTTGCTACATTTATTCGAAATAATGTAGAAAAAGATAAAATCCTTGAAATTTTAGATTTACAAATTTTATGTAGTGATAAGAGGGTTTGAATTATAATGTCATTATAAACCACTTAAATATTATTATTGTAAATATATTACGACCTATTATATTTCAAATTAATCTACCATGGGAATACCGAGCTATTTTTCGTATATTATTAAAAATTATTCTAATATTATACGTAATTTGTATATGTTGCGTACTGACCGCACAACATTTCAACACCTATATATGGACTGCAATTCAATCATATATGATGTGTTTCGACAATTGGAAATTGACCATCCTGAACTATTAGCCGATACTCAAATATTAGAAGACCGTATTATTCGGGCTACTATTGATAAAATTAGCGAATATATTGAATTAATTCAACCTGAAAAAACTGTATTTATTGCATTTGATGGCGTAGCACCTTTTGCCAAGATGGACCAGCAACGTAATCGACGATATAAAGGAGCGGTTTTGGCGAAAATGATTAGTGCTGTAAATAATAGTACAAATCCTCTTCATATGGGCTGGAGTACATCCAATATTACACCTGGAACACAATTTATGGCGAAATTATCTAAACGTGTTGCTAAAACATTTCAAGGAATGGAAACACATTATAAAACTGAGCGTATTATTGTTACTGCCTCTGATGAGTGCGGCGAAGGCGAACATAAAATGTTTCAACATATGCGTAGTCAAACTCTAATTCGTAATTCTAGTGATACGGTCGCAGTCTATGGCTTGGACTCAGATTTAATTATGTTGTCTATTTTTCATTGTCGACTGTATCAAAATATATACATCTTTCGTGAAACACCGGAATTTATCAAGAGTTCGATTTCAGTTCCGGAAGACCCTGATAGACCATTTGACCAAAATGACCCCAAGGCACCTAAACCTTGCTCCTTTATGGATATTCGCCAATTATCTTCGGCTATATTGACCGAAATGCAGTGTGGCGTTCCGGATACTCAGCGTATTTTTGACTATGTATTTCTGTGTTTTTTCCTAGGAAATGATTTCTTGCCCCATTTTCCTTCTTTGAATATTCGTACTACTGGAATCGATACTTTGATGGATACTTATCGGCGATTAATCGGTTGTACAGCTGACCGGTTTTTTATTTCCAGAGATATGAGAATTCAATGGCAATGGGTCAGTCTTTTTATAAGAGAATTGGCCAAGAATGAACATGACCATATTTTAGCAGAATATGATTTGCGGTCAAAATGGGCTAAGCGGAAATGGTTAATTGGTACAGTAGAAGAACGCGATAATACGTTTAATAGTGTTCCAGTCATTTATCGTGCCGAAGAAGAATATATTTGCCCAAAAGAACGGGGATGGGAGGGGAGATATTATAAGGCCTTATTTAGGGAACATTTATGTCAAACAATTCCATCTAGCCAAAATATTCATTATCAAAATAATATTCGGGATTTTTCCAAGAATGTGTGTTTGAATTATTTGGAGGGATTGGAATGGGTCTTTAAATATTATACGATGGATTGCCCTCATTGGCGTTGGAAATATCAATACCATTATCCACCATTATTGGTCGATTTATGTAAATATATTCCGAATAAAAACGTGGACCAAGGCCAAGTTTATGAATTTATTAAATTGGATGCATTATCGGCAACCCCTTTTATACCTACGGTTCAATTGGCATATGTTTTGCCGACTTCTAACCACGGACTTTTACCTACAAAAGTCCAAGAATTATTGAAGTCTAAACACGGTGAATTATTTCCTAGTGAGTTTGATTTTCAATGGGCGTTTTGCCGATATTTTTGGGAAGCACATGCGCAATTACCCGAAATATCTTTGAGTACGATGGATAAATGGACCAAGGTATTTTACACCTTTGCGCATTTAAAATGAGAAAAGGTGTAGTATTATTTAGTATAATAAATTAAACATATATTCTATATAAAATACAATAAATGTCAGAGGTTGAAAGATTGAAGCAACAAATAGTCGAATTAGAGATTTTAGTTGAAAAGTTAAAATGGGAAAAATACGACATACAATGGTCCGAGATATGCGAGTTTTTCAATGAAAATGGAATTCGACAAACTGCCACTAAATTCAATATGCAAATCAAAGATGTTATGGATTTTATTGTAAAATGCGATAATAATACGGATGGACTACAAAGTGCTAGTGATTACCGTGAATGCCATATATTAGTATATGGTGAAGACCCATATTATGATAGTTCTGATAATGATGACACTGCATAAAATTGAAATATTTGAATACTCATAATTAAATTATATTTGTGTTAGCATATAATTTAATAGTACAATTAATCATATGTCTTTTATTATGGATACGTTTAACTATATATGTCCAAGACCCGTTATACGACTATTTGTCGCCTATTTTATGTGGATATCTATGCATTATTTTGCGGCACATTTATACACTCGAGTATGTACTCCATGGTCATTGCAAGGATTTATAATGTCTCCCATTTTGGTCCCTGCACCTCATTGTGAAGGATTGCGATGGGTCGTCTATTATGGAGCAGTCCGTATTCATTCTATGTGGCTTTTATTGGGTGGATATTTAGTTAGTTCTGTTGAACAATTTATACCTCAAACTCAATGTAAAGAAAAAACGGTGAATATCAATGATGACTGATAATGTAAATATCGACCTACGTAAAACTATCTACGTAAAAACCTTGTACAAATGTATAGTATATTTTAAAATCAATGACAACTCTCCAAGAAACACAACATCATATAAATATAACTATTACAAAACGTCCTGACTTGAATTTATCTAGTGTATATGACCGTGATTTTTTTATGGCATTTGATTTGAAACATTTTCGCTTAGAACGAATTGGACCAAATGAACCAGTAATTAACGAGTCGGAACAATCTACTTTTATTTCACCAGAAAATAAAGTAGATGGACCGGATTTGGCGGATGAAGTATTAGGACCTGAACGTATACCCAATGGATATAGTGAATTACCTTTAGATTTACAAAATATATCGTCGCCAAATAATCAAAATGTCCAAGATTTACAACAATCTACTTTTGAAGAAAATGATAGCGATACCGATGATGATAGTGATATAGAGCAAAAAGGAGGTGCCACTTTTTTGGAAAATATTCAATATTATACGCACCGTTATTTAGTTAAACCATTTCAAGATAAAATATACGGACCATCGAATGAAACTATTGAGATGTCAGCTGAAGATAAATTAACTAGTCCAGATGTTTTAAATAAAGATATTGTTGTATCATTTCCAAGACAACCATCTATTCAAACATTCGCACAATTTAGTACAGAATTGAAAGAAGACCCCGCGTCTATAATGAATTTTTCTAATACCGGAATTTCATATTTGACTTTAGAAAATATATTAAAAGACTTATTAGTGCATTTCGATATGTTTTACAAAGAAGATGTGATTATTACTCAAATTCGACCAGAATTTATGTATATTGTCCAAGACCGATATTTATTATTAGATGGTGAAAGTTTGGTAAAAATGGATAATGATGATGTTCTGAAACGAGGTCAAATAACAACGGCAAATAAAGCTATATTAGATTTTGTGTTTGATTTATTGGAAAAAAAAGACCGCGATGTAGTCGTCGGTTTAGCCGAAATTCGTGGCACTAAAATATATAAATTATTGAGACGTCTGGAATTAGAAGATGTATTTGGATGGGTATAAATTATATACATTGGTATTAGTTTTATATATCTTCGAATGATACTTGGTCCTCGAGATTATTCATCATTATATTTTTCGGCATAGTTTCATCTTCATCGAATTGTTCCTCATTTGTAAATACAACTTCATTTGTATTATCATTGTGCGCAATTGGAGCTGCCGGAATTCGTACTGACGGCATTGCATTCAATTGTCGCGTTTGGTCTTGGTCATATACTTCCAATAAGTCGCATTTATCGACTTTGGATTCCCAATCACGAACGCCAATTAAGACAGTTGACCCTACCGATACGAAATTGCTTTTTTTATTACGAGACCGGAATTTGCCACGAATATGGCATAATAGTTTGACTTCATTGCCATTATAGTATGTAGTTACTTCACACATACCATTACCAAACATCTTATTCATGATGGCATAACATTCTGCTTCATTTTCAGAGAGACGGAGTTTAGAATTGCCCCCACCCGTGATGTATTTACGACCTTCGTTCTTGTGTTTTCCTCCAGTAGTATTTTTTACCATTTTGTAATGCGGTTGTTTAGTTGATAGATTGGTTATAGAATGATATTATATTAATTCGCCAAACATTCAATCAATTTTATGCACAGTATAAAATTGATTTAACTTATATACAATAATTTAACCTATACAATAAATATTATCACTATCAATTACTTTAACTATTAGTAAAATGACCACGATTAATCCGACCCAGATTTTGAGTAAAGAACAATTGTCAAATGGTATGTTCAAAATTCAATACGCACCTGGACCGTGCAATATTTTATACAATGGTTCGGATATGTATATTGGAGCACTCGATGAAAGTGGATTATTTGATGGTCAAGGTGAATATATTCAAAATATGGATGGTGTAAAAAATTATTATAATGGTTGGTTTAAGTCTGGAATGAAACACGGATATTGCAAAGAAACTTCTTGGGACATTACATTTGAAGGAACTTATCAACTGGGAAAACGGGAAGGTGAAGCGGTCGAAACATACAAAAATGGCGATTGTATTAAATTCATTTATGTAAATGATAAGAGACATGGTTCATCTGTAATCAAACGGCCTGGTACAAATGAATGGACCCACTTTCATTATTATGCAAATGGGGAATTGATGATAAATGGAAAACCATATCAGTCTAAAATGGAAGAAATCGGTTTTACACCTTATGAATAGACTGCATACATAAAAAATATACATTTCTGGAACAATTTGAACAATATATACATTATTTTTATTTTGCGTTTTATAATGTTTGTTAGAATGAATTATATATAGTTTTTATATTTAATTATATTTTATGTATATTTGACCCCCCCATCTGGTAGCAGGGGGTCGTAGGGGGGCGGCAGCCCCCCACATTAAATGAATAAGACAGAGTGATCAGTAGGAGAGAAGTGAGCGATGAGGTTGAAAGAGAAAGGGTCATAAAGTTGGTTGTGTAGGTCAATGAGGAAAAGGCGGTTGTCGAT
>Ga0214919_10006108_pt1 | contig 16698 bp, 5 predicted proteins | sample LL1503_MetaG_FD_177994 | JGI IMG/M metagenome (GOLD analysis project Ga0214919, IMG submission 177994) | Freshwater microbial communities from Lake Lanier, Atlanta, Georgia, United States - LL-1503 | ecosystem: Environmental > Aquatic > Freshwater > Lake | place: USA: Georgia | collected 2015-03-15 | reverse complement strand
CACAACAATTAAATAATATTGGTCAATCATCACAACAATTAAATAATATTGGTCAATCATCACAACAATTAAATAATATTGGTCAATCATCACAATTAAATAATATTGGTCAATCATCACAACAATTAAATCAGAATACAAGTTTAATACAAAATAATAATATAGATTTAAATAGTTCAAGTATGAATCAACCTAATATGTTGGGTTTAAACGGACCAAAAATAAATAAATTAGAACTAAATAATATTACAAATGAATTTGGTTGTAATTATAAAATTGGAATAATTAAAAATGAATATGATAATAAAATTAATGAAATGAATAAAAATTTTAAAGAAACAAATAATAATTATTTAGATTTATTATTTAATATTTTATTAGAAAATCAAATAATAAGTCATAATGAAATAATAAATATAAAAAAAAAAATATTTAATGAAGACATTGATTATAATACATTAATTTCCTATTTACATAATAAAATATTATTAAATAAATCATTAATTAATTTAGGTACTACTAATAAATATAATTTAGATGAATTATTAGATAATAAATGGATACCACCTTTACCTAGAAATAAAGTTTGTATTTCTGAAAATTATAAAGTTATGCAAAATGATGAAGGTTTAAGTAATTATTCACCATTTTAAATTTTTTCAAATATATTATTATAATAAATATATAATTTATAAATATTTGGTGAATATTTACATTTATTATATTTAATATTATACCAAATTTTTGATAATTTATTAGCTTCTTTCCACTTTAAATTTTTTGATTCAAATATTTTTATAATTTTTAATCTTTCATTAAATCTTTTAATGGATTCTGAATTAAATTTAAGAATTTTTTCATTATTATTTAAATATATAATATCTATTTGTTCTTCCATATTTAAAAATATTTATATATATATATAAAAAAAACAATTTTTATATATTATTAATTTAAGAAAAATTTTACACATTCAAGAAAAATTTTACATTATTTTATTGTAAGCTTATATAATTATTAATATATTATAAAAATATTATAATTATTATTTTTATAGTATTTATTAATTCTAGCGTTAATTATGAATTTAATAATGAATAAGAATAAAATTAAAAGTGTAAAATAATTCTTGAACTAATAATATATATTATTAATTTAAGAAAGTGTAAATTTATAATTTATTTATAGTAAGCTTATACAATAATTAAATAAATAAGATTAATATATTATAATTATTATTTTTATAGTATTTATTAATTTTTAGTATCAATTATGAATTTAAAAATGAATAAGAATAAATTTAAAAGTGTAAAATTTTTTTTAAATTAATAATATAAATTTAAAAATAATTTTATATATAAATTTCTAATAATAGATAATGACAATTAGAATACCTAGTAGAATACCTGATATAACACTTAAAAATGTTACACTTTTTATACTTTTAATTTTATTCTTATCCATTTTTAAATTCATAATTGATAATAAAAGTTTGAATTTAGATAAAATACCTAATATATATATTTATATTATAATATTTGTAGTAGTATTATTATTTATTTTTAATATTGAATTAATTGAAAATTTTGATGAATCAAAAATTAAAATTGCTGAATTTGCTCAAATAAGAATGAAAGAATTCAATTATGAATATTATCAAGTGTATATGGATAAATATTTTAAAAAAATAAATACAATTGATTTAAAAACAATACCATTAGAGAAAAATGGATTAGTTTTTTGTTCAGTTGCATCATATAGAGATAAACAATGTCCTTTAACTGTTAGTGATATGATTAATAAAGCAAAAAATCCACAAAATTTAGTAATTTGTATTTGTCAACAAAATGATATAGATGATGTTAGTTGTTTTGATTCATATGATTTGAAAGGAGCAACTATTAAAAGTATAATATTATCTGATAAAGATGCTAAAGGTCCTTGTTGGGCAAGATATTTAACTCAACAAGAATGGAGAGGAGAACAATATTTTTTAATGATTGATTCTCATATGAGATTTGTACAAGATTGGGATCAAAAATGTATTGATAATTTAAATGTTTTACCACCAAAATCTTGTCTAACAAATTATGTATCTAATTTTAATTTAGAAACTGGATTACCAGATGAAACAAATCAATTAAGAGGTCCATTAAGAATTCAAAATAAAGAAACCTCTGAATATGATGGATTTTTTAGAGTAAATAGTGATTTTATAGATGAAACAGATGCACCATTATTAGCATATGGATGGGGTGCATGTTTTTCATTCTCAGAAGGTAATTTATTACATGATGCACCTTATGATCCTTATACACCATTTTTATTTTTTGGTGAAGAAATGGATATATGGGCTAGAATGTATACCCATGGATGGAAAGTATATGCTCCATCTGTTCCTATATGTTTTACAAGTTTTGATAGAAGTTATAGACCTACATTTTGGGAAAATCCAGATCAAGCTCCTTGTGAATTTTTATGTAGATTAAGATTATATTATAGATTTGGTTATTTAGATGATATTCCTGAACAATTAAAAATTGAAATGAAAAATTATAATTTAGGGAATGAAAAAACATGGAATGAATTTATGAGTTTTACTTTAGATGAATTATTAGAATAATTATTTATAAAATAAATAAAATCTAATCAAAATATATGGGTAATACAATATCAGATTCAAATAATAATATTATTAATTCTAATAATAATATTGGTAATTATATTAAAAATTTTGAATTAAAATCTTATAAACCAACAGAAGTTGAAAAAAATAGTGATTTACAAGCTTTATATTCAGATACATTAATAAAAAGAGCATGTTGTACTAATCAACCTAATATAAAAATTCCAATAGCAGGTGTTAATTTAGATTCATCAAATAATATTATACCTGATTCAGATGGTGTAGTTAGAATTAAAAATTTTGCTGTTAATATTCCTGTTTTTTCAAATAAAAGTGATATTAATGAAACAAATTGTAATAATTTACCATTAAATAGTACTTCAAATGGAAATTTTATTTATGATATATCTAGTAATAATAATAATATTACTGCAGGAAATTTAAATAATTCTTGTCCTAAATTTTATAAACAGTTTGCAACAGATATTATTAATCAACGTAAAAATAATTATAAATCTAAAGATAATATAAGTTATGGTAATTTACCTGATACATCATTATCTGATAATACTAAAGAAATTAATTCATTTGTTGATTTAAATTGTATAAATAGTATTTTTGAAATAAATAAATCAGATTTTGATATTACAGATAATATTGATTCACAAATTTTTGCACAAACAAGTGATTTACGATGTAAAAATAATTTAGATAAAACATTTAAAAATAATAATTATGAAAAAAATAATAAATGTTTTAATTTAAATCAATCAAATAATATTAATTCTACTAATATAATTTGGTCTAATAAATGTATAGAAAATTATGAATTAGGAATAAATAATTCAAAAGAATCTAGTAGTTTTCAAAATTATAAATCAATAATTAATAATTTAAAACCAATTGCTGTAATTGTATTAAATTATTCTATTTATCCTGGATCAGTTAAATTAGATATTACAGTTCCTTCTAATATTATTATTGGATCATATGTAGTAATAAATCCAAATACAAATATTGAAGAAATACGTAAAATAATTGGATTTGGTAGTATTATATTAGATTCTCCATTACTTTATTCTCATCCTATTGGTACTATTATAAATATATATTCACCTAATAATATAAATAATAATATAAATAATTCATTTTATAGTTCAATACAACCTAATTTATATAATTTAAAAAATAATTTATTAGAATCTGAATCTAATAATATTAATAATTCATTTTATAGTTCAATACAACCTAATTTATATAATTTAAAAAATAATTTATTAGAATCTGAATCTAATAATATACAAACTATAAATAAAAATAATAAATTAAATATGATTAATGATTTAGTAACTACTTTAAATTTACCTAAAAATATTCAAAATCAATGGAAATTATAAAATTAATTTATCCAAGCTAATGATCCTAAACCACTCATTATTCTGAATATTTGATATTCTTTTACAACTGTTACTAAATTATAAGGTTCATTATTAATATTTGGATTACTTGTAATATTTAATACAATATTATCAAATTTATTAAAATTTAAATGTCCTGAAGGTTGAGAATCACAAGGAAATAAAGAAAAAGATGTTGTATAATAACCTACATCTGGACTAGAATTAAATTTTTGATAAGGTATTACACTGTTATAATAATTAGTATCTAAATTAGGTAAAAAGTCAATACCATTTGATTGTAAATTTAAATGTGTAATTGGATCATAATAATTAATTATTTTATTATTTTTATATATATATACAAAATATATTCGTAATTGTTGAAATTGTATATTTAAATTATTAAATACAAAAAAATATTTATCTAATAAAAATAATATATAATTAATATCATAACTATTTAATAAAATATCATTTTTTATTATTTTAATTCTATTACTATTATTTAATAATATTTCTTGATTATTATTTCTAATAATTTGGAAATCATTTAAATAATTTATATTATTTTCATTAATATTTGAATTAATATTATATTGATTATATTGTGTTAATATGTTTAAATAATATTGATATTTATTATCATAATTATAAGTTATATTTCTATAACCTGTTTCATTAGGATGATAAATTGGTTTTGAAATCCAAAAAATATCTTTAACTAAATTATTAAATCTTATATTTATTGTTTGTTTTTGATTAAATATTAAATTATTTGGATAAATAATAAATCTTTCAATAAGATATTCATGTCTATAAGATCCAAATAATAATCTTTCAGGAGAATCTAATAATATTGTATCTAAACCTAATTCTATAAAAATTATAGGGTGTGATGAAAATGTAGAATTAGATAAATTATTTTGTAAAATATTATTAATATTATTTAATTTATATTTTAAATTAAAATCAATATATGGTAATGCAATCAATGGTAATGATAATGTAGAATGTCCATAAAACCAAAATAATAATGGAAAATATATTTCCCAGCCATCACTATTTTGATGTATTTGTATCATTTTTAAAATTTGTTTTTGTTTTTCAGATGTACTATAAAAATTATATAATATATTATATGTATCAGCATTAATAGTTTCAATTAATTGATCTCCTAAAAATAAACTAAGTGATTGAAAAATTTGTAAAATATTAATAATTGGATTTTCAATAATTATATTATTAGAAATATCATTTATTGTTTCTATTAACATATTTTTACTTCTAACTATTTTTCTAGGATTTAAAATATTATTAATATTATTTATACTAGTTATAGAACTCATGTAGTATCTTGTATAATTAATTTGATTTTGAAAATTAAAATTATTAGAATTTTTATCCATAAATACATAAAATGAATTAATATTATCTTGATAATAAAATATTCCTTTTTGATAAGCATTTTGATAAAATGTTAATGATATAATATTTATTATTAAATTAGCTATTTGTAATTTATATAATTGATTTGTTAATATATTATTAGTAGCAATAATAATTTCTGTATCAGTATTGTATAAAAATATTTTAACAGAATATTTAGTATCAGCTATTAAATAAATATCTGAAATATTATTTTGATTTATTGAATTTGATAATATTATTTTATATAAATATAATCCAATATTATTACCAATTTGATTATAAGGTAAAAAATAAACATCATTAATAATTTGAATATTATTAATTAATGTTATTTTACTAACTTGATTAAAATTTAATGAATATATTTGTGATGGTGAAACATAAGTTTGTAAAAAAATAAAAGATCCAGATAAATTATTATAATATTCAATTATAATTTGATTATTATTAATATAAATATTATTATTTTGAATTAAATTATTATTAATATAATAATTATAACTATTACTATTATTAAATAAAAATAAAGTAGGATAATCAATTATTATATTATAATTTAAAGGATTAAAGATATAATCATTAATATTCCATGAATTAACAATATACATAGTTTTATTTAATAATTCTATTTTTGTATAATTATTAGTTAAAATAAAATTTATTGGATTTAAATTTGATAAATTTGTAGTACTAGCTATTTCACCTAATAAATAATTACTAGAATCACTAATCCAAATTACTGAATTTGGCAATAAATTATATGTTTCATAAGTATTATATAAAAATAATGGTTGCATACTAATATTTGATACCTCTAAAGGTGGTGTTTCTCCAATATTAATATAATGTGATAAATTATTTATTGTAATTAAACTATTTGTTTGTACTATTAATTCAGTTTCATTATTAAAAATTAATTCTTCTGGTATATATTGATTATTTAATTTAAAATTAATTGGAATAATATTTGATGAATTATTAATATAGTTATTATAATCTATAAAAGGTTTCAATAAATTTAATTGATATATATAAGTATTAATATTTATTATTGAATTAATATTATATAATATTATAATTGTAATTATTTGTGGTAATATTAATGGTGTTATTGTATAATAATTTCCACTTGTGTCAATATTTAATTGATAAAGTATATTTTCATATTTTATATATGTTGAATTATTTATATAATTAAAATTATTTTGATAAAATAATAAATAATTATTTATTTGATTTTTAATTCCTATATTTTTATATATTTCTAATATATTATTTGGTTCTATATCAATTGTTGATGAAATATATAAATTTATATTGTCATATTTATAAATATTTACTAATGTATTTTTATAATTTATATAATCTATTAAATTAAAATCAATATTATTTATTTGTAATAAATATAATTTTCCTAAATATAATGAATTAATATTATAATTATTTATTCCAATTGTAGTATAATCAATATTTGTATCAAAATCATATTCTAAATAAAAAAATATTTGATTTTGATATTCAATTAGATTAAATAATAATGAATCATAATAAATATCATGAAAATTTATTTGATATATTAATTCAGATATAATTAGATTATCTTCAAATATAATATTATATGGATATATTGGATCTGATATTAATGTATAATTATTTTTTTCTAAAATATTAAAATTATTATAAATAAAATAATCTTTTATAAAAAATTCATTATTTGATATATCTATAAAATTAGTTGAAATAAAATTAAAATTAGAATCAAAATAGTTAATAATATTATTATATGATTTATTTATTTGATAATTAATTTTTAATATATTATTAAAATTTGAATTTAATTGTGATAATTGATTTTTATAATTATTCCATATATTATTTATAAATAATTTAACTGAATTAAAATAAATATAATATTTATCTTCATCTAATTCATTATAAATATTATTAAAAATATTAGTATATTGTTGACCATAATTATATAATGTATTTAATAATTCATTTAACTCAATACCATAAGATGAATAATTTATTTGATTTAAAACTAATAAATTAATCTCATTTTGAATATCATTCATATTTCTAGTAATAGTATTATTAATTAATAAAAATTGATTATTAAGATAATATTTTCTTTTAATATTATTTGGATCAGTTGTATCAAAATATATATCAATATTATTAATTTCATCTGAAAAAATAAGACATGATCCATTAAATGTTGCATTAATATTTAATTCTGATAAATAATTATTAATTCTATCAGTAACATTTGACCAAAATGTTGAATCATTAATCCAATATTTTAATTGATTAAGAATATTATTTAAAAAAGATAATTGAATATTTATTTTATTTATTTCATTTGTATTATTATTAATAAATAATAATAAATTACTTAAATAATTAAATTCATCATTTGTAAAAAATATATTTGAACTGCTATCTTGTATAATTATATTATTTATACATTTAATATTTCCTTGTTTTAATAAAGAAATAATATTATTAATATTTATTGAAGATAATAATGACCACGAGTCCCATGTTTTTAAATTATTTAATAAATAATAAGGTTTTAATTGATTAGATAAATTTATTTTTGTAATAATATCAGGAACTGTTCTAAATAATTTAATATTATTAAAATATTCTGTAATTGTAGGAAATATAGTAAATAATTGTGTTTCATTATTATTAATATTTGGAATTTCCGAATTAGTAAATATAAATGTTTGAGAATTATATAAAAAAGATTGTATAATTGGTAAAAAAGGATCACCTATAAAATATGTATTATTTTGTGTTATATTAAATTGATTATTATGTAAGTTTACTAAACTATATTTATATGTATCACCAATAGTATTTAATTGAATTAATACTTTATTTACAATTTTTTCATTAATTACTATTGTAGAATTAAAATAATTAATTAATCGTGAATCATTATGATTTGTTAAATCAGATTTAAAAGTTTTTGTAATTGGATTAGATGATTTTAAATAATTTATATTTTTTAAATACAAAAAATTAATATTATTTCCTAAATAAGTATCACTTTGTAAATAAAATAAATCATTTTTAAATATTATTGAATAATATATAGTTGTATTTTCTTGTATATATATATTTTGATTTAAGAATATATTACCATTTAATATTTGTAAATAAAAATAATTATCTTGATAAAATGGTATACCAATAATAGTTATAGGATATTTATACCAAATATCTACATTAATAATTTTTGATTCAATTTTCATTTTTTTATAATAATTATTATTATCAAAAATAAAACTATAATCATTAAAATTAATTTTAATTTTATAAATTTTATCAAAATAAAAATTTGATTTTATATTTGTAATTTCTGTATAAAATAATAAATTATTTGGATAAATAATTTTTACTAAATGTGTAAAAAATTCTTTTTCGTCTGATATTTCTAAAATTATATGATAAGATCCAATATATAAATTTGATTTAATATTAATATAATTAATATCAATTTGATTATAATTATCTAAAAAAAATATTTGATTATAATTATTTGGTGTAATAGTATTTAAATTATTAAATATATTAACAATATTAGTATCAATATCATATTCTAATATATTATTAGCTATATTTATATTTATTGATCTAAAATTATCAATTTCATATATTGAATAATATTTTGATAAATGTAAAGATAATGGAGACAAATATATTTTAATATTTGTAGTAAATAAATTAATTGGATATAAAACTGATATAATAATTGTTGTATCACGATATAGAATACTCGATATAAAATTAATTGTAGATCCTATTCTAATTGGTTGATAATAAAAAAATGTAATACTATTTATTTTATTAATATTAAGATCAATTGTATAATTATCTAGTATATTACATTCTAAATAAATAACTGTATTATTATCAAATACAAATGAATTAATATATTTATTTAAATATAATGGATTTTCAAAAAATAATTTTGTTTTTTGTAAATTAGCAATTCTTGTAAATAATTGTGAATTATAATATTTAATTGGTATATTATTTTGTGAATAAAAAATACTATCTAATTCTATAAAAAAATAATCATTTAAAGTTAATGTAGGAGATGATACATTACCAAATATATCAATAATAATATATATAAAATTAAATGGTTGAAATGGATAATAAAAATAGTAAAATCCATTAGGTAAGATTATATGTCTATCAAAAAATATTTTTTTATTTTTTATTGATTTAATAATATATATTGTTTTATCATATATTAATATATCATTTTGTTTTATTTTATCAAATTCATTAATTAAATATACATTATTATTATTAATATAAATATTTATATTAATTCCAGATTTATTATAACTAAAAATATCATATTCTAATATTGATGTATTTTTAATATTTAATATATTATTATTTATATAATAATCACCAAAAGTTAAATTTATACTATCTAAATTATAAATTAAAGGTTCATTATAAATAATATCTGGAAATTCTATTGTTGGTTTTATATTTGGTATTCCTAATGAATAATATCCATTTACTTTAAAATTAATATTAGAAAAATTATTATTTAATAAAATCATATCATAATATTTATTAAAATAATTTAAACCAATGATTTGAAATAGTGAGTTATTAATTATTATTAATTCATTCATATTTAAATTATTATATTGATAATTAATAATTTTATAATTATTAAAATTATCACAAATAATTGATAAATAATTATTATTAAAAATAATATTTGAATATGAATAATAAATACATAATGAATAATTATTATCTAAAATAAAATGAGTAGTATCAATATAAATACCCTCTGAATTAGATTTTATAATTTGTGTATAATTATAATTATTATTTTGTATAATTAAATAGGTTGCATTTAATAATATATTAATACTATTATTATCAAGATATATAAAACTATCTGTAAAATTTACTATATTAATTTTATCTAATAAATATAATGGTGGTATATATTTATTTGTTGGATGATAATTAATTTCTTTAACAAAATATTTTGAATTATTAGTAAATAATGAATTAGAATAATATTTATTAATTAATAATCTATTAATTGGATAATAATATAAATTATTATTAATTTTTAAAATATTATTAGAATTAATAATTATATTTGGTAAAGATCCATTAAAAATAACATTATTAGTAATACTAAATAAATTTAAATTATTTTGATTAATATATATTGGTTCAGAAACTGAGTTATTAGTATATATAATTCCACTAAGAGTAAAATATGTCCAAAAATATACAGGATAATTATTATTAATTAATAAAGACCATTTAAAATTTTTATTAAAAGTTAAAGAAGTTGTATCACTAAAACTTATAATATTTGATGTAAAGTTAGTATTTGAGTAAATATTAATTGATGGTTGTAAAGTTATAATACTTGTAATAGGTAATGTAAAATGAATACTTAAATTACAAAATCCAACCATTGGAAAAGGAATTGAATTTAGCATTATAAATGAATTATTAAATATTTGATTATTATTACTCCATGTAAAATTAACATTAGGATATACAGTATTATTTATATTATTACTAATAATAATTGGTCTTAATAAATTAATATTTAAATTTATATCATAAAAATTTAATTCAATAATTTGTTCAATAGATGAATTACAACTAATTTGTGATATATCATAATTTGTTATATTATTATAAAAATTATTTTGTAATGAATTAATAACATAATTATTATCACTAAAATTTGTAAAAGGAATATTATTAATTAATACATTTCTAGATAAATCATAATAAATTTCACCTAATAGATTTTCTTGAACATAAATATTTTGATATGTAACAAATAAAGGAAAATTACTATTAAAATAATTATTATCAAGTAATGATATAGAATTAAATAATCCAATATTATAATAATTTATATTTATGTCATTAATTATAATTTTATAATTAAATGATTTAATATAAATAAAAACATTATTTATTAAATAATATGAATTATCTGGTAAATTTAATAAATTTAAAAAATAAATAATTATTTGATTATTATTTTTAATAATATAACCAGATAAATCATAATTTATTAATATTAAATTATTAGTTGGTAATAAAGATAATTCATAATTACCATAATCAATAGTTATATTACTAATATCATTAATATTATTAATATTAAAAATATAATCATTTAATTTAATATATGAATTATTAGAATTATTGATAAATATATCTTCATTATTATTTTTAGAAATAATAGATCCATTAATAAAATTAATTGGTGGTAAAATATAATATTTTATAATATTTTTATTTGTTAAATTAATAATACTATTTGATGAATCAATATAAATATAATTAGTTTGTTTAATGTTTTTTATTATAGGATTTAAAATATAATTAATATATAAATTACTATTTTCTTGTAAATTATTATAGTAATTAAATTCATAATATTCAATTATATCAATATTAATAAAATTAATAATTTTTGAATTTATCATTTTAGTAAATGTTGTATTGTAAAAAGTATTAATATTACTAAAATTTATATTACCAATAAAGTAATTTAATTGATTAATATCTAATTTTGAATAAGAAATTAATTCAATAATATTATTAGAAAAATCAAAAATATTTATATAAAAATAATTATTATTTGAATAAAGACAATTACCATCAAGTTTATTATTTGATAAATCAAAATATAATTTATAATAATATATCATACTAGATAAATTATAAAATGTTGTAATATTTGATGTATCAACAATATTATATAAATATGAATTAAAATATGTTGTATTTTCTATTATATAATTATGAATTTCATTTAAATTATATATTTTATTATCATCTAATTTTATAAAATTATAGTTTGATATATCAATAATATTAAAAAAATTAATATTATTATTATTAAAATATATTGGACCTAAATAATTAAATTTATTATTATTAAAATTTTCATTTATACTTTCTAATATTTCAGTTGTAAATTGATCATCATAATTTATTATTTTTTTAAAAGTGTTTGATATTAATATTTTATTATTAATTATATTTGATATATCAATTTTTGAATTATTATAATAAATACTATTAAAATTATTATCATCAAGAGTATATAATAAATTAATTTGAAAATTAATTCCATAATCATATATATTATTTTCTAAATTTGTAATAATATTATTTAAACAAGTATATGATTCTAAATATTCATTTATATTTGTTACTTTAGCATAATCTGAATTTTGTGATATATAATTAATTTGATCTTGAAAATTTAAAGGAATATTTTGTAAATAATAATTTAAATCTGATGATATTTTTCTATTTGGTAAATAACTAGTAGCAGGATAATTATATATATTAACAACTAAATTTTGAATAATATAATTAGATATTAATGGTGTATTATTATTGTATAAATCAATAAATAATTTATTATAATGATCAAAATCTTCTGTATTATAATTAATTAAATCATAATTATTTATTTTTGATATATTAGATATTATAGTATTTGAAGTATTACCATAATATGAAGTATCATTTAAAAAATTAAGATTTAAATTTAAAATTAATTGTTTTGTTTGTTCTAACGTATTAATTATACTTGAATATAATGGATCATTATATATAATATCAAATTGATCATTAACATAATTTATTAAATTATAGTGATTATATGGTATTAATAAATTTTCTGGATCATATAAAGTAGTAATATTTTTACCAAAAAATTGATTACTATTTAATGGTAAAATAATATTTATTAAAAAATTATTTAAAAATAATTTAGAATTAATTAATCTTTTATCTTGTGTATAACCATTATTGATTAAAAAAGGTATATTATAAAAATATAAATAGGGTGCAGAATATTGATTATTATTTGTTTGTGCTAAAAATATCATAGGTGTTTGAAAAACAAAATCCATTAAATCAGATATATTATTATTATTAGTATAATAATTAATATAATTTAAAAATGAAGGAATATATGTATTATCAATTTCTCTTACATTATATATAACTGGTAATAAATTATCATTAATATAAAAATATCCATCATTATATGTTATAATAATATAAATATTATTATATACTAACCAATATGTTTTAAAAGGATCATATGTCCAATCATTTCTATTATTAATAATAAATTTATTATCTTTTATTGAAGTTGCATCTTTTGTTGTAATATCTAAATATTTAATATATATAAATTCTAAATCAATATTACTAATATTATCTTTATTTAATATAATATCTTTATTAGTAATAATTTGATAATTACCTTGATTATTAATAATATTTATATTATAACGATAAATTTTATTATTTATAGTTATATTAATTATTTTAAAATAATAAACATAATTATTAATTATAGTATTAGCCTTAAATAATAAATTATTTAAATTGAATATATTATTATTATTTAATAATTTATTATTTATAATTATACTATTAGTTTTATTAAAAATATTAATATTTATAAATGTATTAACTGGGTTATTTGAATTATTAAAATTAACAAGTGGTATTTTTATTTTATGTGTTTCATTTAATATAAATGAATTTATTTTTGAAGGTAAATAATTAAAATTTAATGTTAATATAAAATTATTATTTATAAAACTTTTTACTTGATATATAATTGAATTATACTTTATAGAATATGATGAATTTATTTTTGAATTATTATCCCAATTATTAATTATAATTGTATATGAATTAACAATAAAATTTGATATATTATATGTATTATTTATTTGTAAATTATTATATGATTTAATATTAGATTCTTGTAATGATATTGGTTCATTATTTACTTGTAATTGTGTTATATTTATTTGATTCATTGTTAATAACAAACCTGATAAATCTACACTATTCATATTTAATGATCCAAAAAATGATGTTGAATAAAATAATTCTAAAAAATATTTTTTAATATCGATTAATAATATTAAATTTTTTAAATTAAAATTAGAATAAAATGTTAAATAACGATTTTGTTGATTTAAATCATATAAATCTGAATTATTTATATTATTACTATTATTTTGTTGATAATTTAAAAAAAAATATCCATTTATTTTATTTCTCCAGTAAACTAAAAACATATTATTATTAAAAATTAAAGAAGAAGATAAAATATCAACTAATTTATAAGCAAGATATGGATATAAAACCATTAAATCAATAGGATAAATAGTTAGATAATTTGCAATATTTGGTATAGCATAAATTAAAGCATTTGATTTAACTAATGTATTATAATTATTTAATTGTTCATTAATTTTTTGATTTAATAAATTTTTATTAGTTGTAGAATTATAATCATCAAAATTTATTTTTGATAAAGTATTATTATATTGATTTATAAATGTACTTAATAAAATAAATAATTGTGAAGGATTATTAATATTCATTAAATTAAATAATTGTTTAATATTATTTTCAACAATTGTATAATTTTGTTTATATATATCCATTAATTGTGATGTTATTGATAACAATTGTGGATTTAAAGATGAATTTAAATTAGATGTCCATTCACCAAAAGTATTATGACTATTTACTTGAAAATTTGTATCTGGTGTATTATTTAATAATAAATTATATTTTTTCCAAAAAGTAAATATATTAAAAATACTAGGATATATTTGAAGTAATATATTATATATAAAAATAGCATTAAATAATACTGCATTTGTTTGATAAGTTAAATAAGATAAAATATTATTTTGAAGACAATAATTATAAACTACATCAACATCATAATTATCTTGTGTAATAAAATTAATATCATTAATATTTTTATAATTTAAATATTGATATATTTCATTAAATTTATAATATATTTTATTAAGTTTAACATTATTATAATAATTATAATATAAATAAAAATTATTATTAATATTATTAAAAATATTATTAATATATGTTTTTTGTGTTATTAATTGATTGTTATATTCATAATCATTACTATTAATTACTAAATTTAATATATAATATTCAAAAAAATTAACATATTTACTTAATAAAGATATAATTGAATTAATATCATTTTTTTTTATATCTATTAAAATGCAATTATTTATAATATTATAAGAATTTATTATTTCGGGTAATAAATTATTTATTATAGTAGTGTTTGGAATATTTATATTATAATTATTATAATTATATAATTTAAAAATATATTCAGGAAATATATAAAAATTATTATTTAAATAAAATAAATATGATGTTGTATTATTATAAATTATTTCTAAAGTATTAATATTTAAATATGAATTTGATATTTGACTAATATTATTTTTAATAATATTAAATGATGGAATATTAATTTTGAAATACATTGATAATAATAAATCTCCAGTTCTATCAATTTTATAATTATTATAAGTACCAAAATTTTTAAAACCCAAATTTTTAACAGTTTGTTGAATTGCAAAATTTGTATACTTCTTATAAACAATTTTGAAAAATGTAATTTCAGGATTGTATGTTAATGGTGCATCTTTATTTCCCGTTGCAACTAATTGTAATAATCCTCCTGCCATATTAGATAAAAATAGAAATAAATCTTTATAAATTAATTATAAAAAAAATATATATAATAATAATGAGCAATTATTATTTATATTTAATTGTCTTAAAAGACTGTCCCTATGGAAATAATGCTATTCAATTACTTGAAAATTATAACATAAAAAATTTTGAGAAAAATACTATTAAAATTCATGATAAAGAAAAATATAAAACAGAATTAATTGATACTTTTCCTCAAATATATTTAAAAAAAAAAAATAGTAATGGATCTTTATTATTAGGTGGTTATAGTGAATTAAAATCATTTTTTGATAAATTTTATCAAACTCCTTTAAATGAAACATATTTAAATAATTTTAATAAAAATTGGAGTAAAAAAGCAACTTTAAGATTAATTGAATTAATAAATAAATATTAAAATCGATTTATTTTATAAAAAATAACATCTTTTGGTTCAATAGTTTCTCCAAAATATGCATTTGAAAAATATGGATCATTACCAGTTGTATTAAAATTTTCTTTTACTAATCTATTATTAATTTAAGAAAAATTTTACACATTCAAGAATAATTTTACACTTTTTATTTATATTCTTATTGACTTTTTAATTCATAATTGATACTGAAATTAATAAATATTATAAAAATAATAATTATA
>Ga0214919_10006107_pt1 | contig 16700 bp, 15 predicted proteins | sample LL1503_MetaG_FD_177994 | JGI IMG/M metagenome (GOLD analysis project Ga0214919, IMG submission 177994) | Freshwater microbial communities from Lake Lanier, Atlanta, Georgia, United States - LL-1503 | ecosystem: Environmental > Aquatic > Freshwater > Lake | place: USA: Georgia | collected... | reverse complement strand
TCGATGAAAAACTGCGTGCCCGATCCGCTGGTGCCCAGAGCCTTGTTGTCGAGTTGGACCGTTGCCAGTCGACGGCCCGGCCGGAGCGGATGCCGCACGCCGACCGGCCAGGCTTGCCGTCCCGGCTGGGCGATCCCTTGCGCTCCGATGGCCCGCACGCTGCTGGCCCCGCCGTGCACCAGCGCACTGGTCACGGCACAGTCGCGGAGTCGCTCCATCACGCGGTCGATCGCCCACCCTTTGCCGATGGCGCCGGGGTTCAACTCCACGCCCGGTCGGGTAAACCGCACCCGGCTGCCCGCCGTGTCGAGTTCCACCCACTGCATGCCGGCTGCCTCGCGGGCGCGAGTGAGTTCTTCTGCCGTGGGCGTCCGGCCTTGTCGGCGGAGAAATCCCCAGGTTCTCACCAGGCTGCCGGCCGCCATGTCAAACGCACCGCCGGTCCGCTCGTAGAGATCGCGGGCCACGAGCAACAGCGAGAAGAGATCTGCCTCCACCGGCTGCCAGCCGTCCGCGGCCGTGGCGTTGAGACGGGCCAGTTCGCTCGTGTCGCGATAGACCGTGATCCGGTCCTCGATCGCATCGACGAGATCGAGGCAGTCGACGCCAATCGCCGTGGCGTCTGGCACCTCGCCGGCGTTGAACAGGATCTCGAACCGGCAGGCCATCGCATCGCGGCCGACCTCGATCGTGTGGACGTCGTTCTCACCCTGCATGACTCGCTACCGTGGCGCGAGGCCGCGGTCGAAGGCGTCCTGATCGCGGCGAAACACCGCCAACACCGTGTCGAACCGCTCGAGCGGAATCTTGTAGACCGCCTGTTCACCCGTGTGGGCGTGGCAGTGGGCCACGAGAAGCCGGTACAGAAACTTGAACAGCTGCCGCGGCACGCGGAGGCTCCGCAGGCCTTCCAGCAAGCGGCGTTGGTCGACCTCCGGCTCGAAGAGCTGCGAGAGCGTGGCCGGCGGGGTGCCCACGCTTGCCGCCTTCACGCGGGTGGAGGCGATGTCGTAGAGCGTCTCGCCCGACCACTCGAGCGAAGGCACGAGGTTCTGCTTGTCGAGCCGGGCCCGCTGGTTGAACTGTTCATCCTCACGTTCGATGAACCGGTAGAGCTCCAGTGGCAGGAGCATCTTCAGCCCGATGCCTGGCGACTTGAGGAACTTGTTGTCGAGCATGGGCCAGATCACCTGCCGCATCCGGTCGGCAGAGCCATTGATGAGATGGGGTTCGTCGAGCCGGTCGATGATCACCACCATGCCGGCGTAACCCTGGGCAGCGAGGATGCCCTGAAACTTGGCCAGCAGTTCGTAGCGGTCGTCGCTGCGGGCAGAGGCCGGCAGCGGCTGACCGGCGAGATCCACTTCGGGCACGCGCGCCAGCGCCCGCGCCAATTGGCCAGTGGTGCGGTTGCCGGTCCGCATGCTCCGCACGATCCGGGTGGCCAGCCACCAGCTGCGAGCCCGTCGCCACGCCCACGGTGCCCAGGCGGCGGCCAGGAGAAGCCATGGCCACCACGCTCCGGCCCACCCCAGCGAACTGGTTTGAAAGCCGACGAGCAGGGCGAGGCCCATGATGACCGCCCCTGCCAGGCCGAGGAGCGTCGGCCAGAGGCCCTGCCAGGCCCGGTAGCCCACGCGACCGCGCAGCTTCCGCCACCGCGACGGAAAGGTCTCGGCCGTCGACTGGTCGTAGCAGGCGGCCAGCAGGCTGAGGTCCCGCGCCTGTGGCGGCGTGAGCCGCGGCCGGGCCGCCACCTCGCGGGCCGGCGGATCGACGAGCGTCGACACGAACTGCGTCACCCCCAGCGTGAGGATCGCGTCCATGTGATCCCAGAGCTTCCACTGCGAGAGCACCTTGTCGACGGCCCGGTTGGGTCCGACATGGCTCACGAACCGGTCGAGGAAGGGATTGAAGTCGTCGTAAAGCACGACGAGCGTCTTGCTCTCGGGATGCGTCTCGTTGTGACGATCGAACTGCCGCACCATCTGCAGCTTGAGCGCCGTCTTGCCCGCCCCCTTCTCGCCAAACACGATCGCTGTGCTCGGATCGGCCGGGTCGCCGTAGATCTTGTCCCAGGCCGGATGAAACGTCGATTCCAGGCAGGTCCGTTTGAAGACGGTGTCGTTCTGCGCGTCTTCCTCGGCAAACGGGTTGCCGGCGATGCCGTGGTGCTCGAGAAATTCCTGGATCTTCATAGTTCGATCTTCATGCTGGTTTCAGTCGCTCACTTCGCCGCCGGCACCAAGCCTTCGACCATTTTACGGAAGCCGTCGGCCTCCTTCGCAACGGTCGCGGCCGGGCCATAAAACTTCAGAAAGAAGCTGCCCGAATCGGCCGTCTCGATGATCGCAGCCAGCATGCGGTAGTCGGGCCGCTCGATCGTCTTGCCACCGGCAAACGGTCCGCCGGGCATGTCCTTGAAGGTGCCCGACACGTCGACCATCGTCACGGTGCTGCCAGCGATCTTGATCGCCTTGGTCGTGGCCTTGTCTTTGGTGGCGCTGCCATCGGGCTGCGCAAACTGGCCGTACCAACGCTCGACGTTGGCCTGCACGCTCCCACCCGCGCCCATCACGGTCATGCGTCCGGGGGGCAGGTCACCCGCCGACGGAATGGCGAACTCCGTCTCCACGATCCCCGACTTCGGCTGCACCCGCTTCCAGCCGGCCGGCGCCTCGAGCAGGAATGAGCCGCCGCCGATGGAGAAGGCACGCGCGTCCTCTGCAACAACCGCCTGCGCCACAGCCGGGGCGGCCCCAACGAGCGGCAGGATCGCGACAATCAGGCGAACGAGTGTGAGTGGGACGCAGCGCATGGAAGACATTCTCCTCGTGATGTGAATGGAGCGGATTGATGGCATGACGGTCATGTCGGCCATCCACCCTGGCGGCCCCTGACTCTATCACACAAGGAGGACTTCCACCGCCGAAAAAGCCCGCCAATCCCGGCAGCTAACTGGCGAAAAACTCGGAGAAAACGTCACGAACCGGCAGCCACTCGGGCCAATCGGCTCGCCAGACCAGTTCCGAACCCTCTGCCTGCCCGCCTGCGAGCCACTCTTGCATGGTCGCGGCGTCCACCGGTTCCGAGGCCTCGCCACCGGGATACGCGATCCGCCAGGAGAGGTTGGGCCTGTCGGCGATCGCGGCATGCAACTCGCAGACGGCGGCCTCCGCCGGCCAGACTGCGGTCACTTCTTCAGCCAAGGGATCCACCCCCAATGGCATCGTCTCCGCGAAAGGTTCCAACGACTCGTATGCCGCGGCGGCTTCGGCAGCGGCTTCGGCAGCGGCACGCGCCGCCCCAAATGGCAAGGCCCGCGGCAGCGTCGCAACGACGGCCGGATCGAGCGGCACGAACCGGGCCAGCGGCAGTTGCGAATGGTCTGGGATTCCCCCAGCCCCGGGTTCCGCATGGGGCTCCGCTCCGGTCGTAGACGGGATGGAAAACTTCGACCCGCAGGTCGGGCAGAGCCCGCGCTTGCCTGCCTGGTGGTCCTTGACCTTCACGCGGTGCCCGTTGGGGCAATGGCAAACGATTCCCATGCGACGTGCTCCCTGCGCGGCGGCCGAGCCTTTGCACGATGGGCCCGCGACGCGCGCGACGGCGGTATTGTAAGCTCCACGATCATTCTCGCAGCCCCGAAGGGAGCACCGCCATGCGCCAGCGCGATTCCAAACGCAAACCGCCGGATCACGACCAGGAAACAGAGCAGGAAAACGCCGGCCCGCTGGAACTGGCCATCGTCGGCGATCTGACCGACAACGAGGCCGACCTCACCGATCGGCTGCTGGGTGTCGAGCCGGGCGGGGCGTGCACGATCTACTTCGACTCGCCCGGTGGTAGCCCCTACTGCGGCATGTCACTGGTCACGCTCCTCCGGCTCCGTGGCATCCAAGCCACGGCCGTGGTGACGGGGGAATGCTCATCGGCCGCGCTCTGGCCCTTTGCGGCCTGCCAGCGGCGGCTCGTGACGCCGTTCAGCGTCTTCCTCTTCCATCCCATGAAGTGGCAGAGCGAGGAGCACATCGGCATCCGGGAGGCTGCCGAGTGGTCGCGGCATTTTGCGGAACTGGAACACGAAATGGACGTGCTGCTGTGCGATCTCTTCGGCCGGTCTGCCGACCTGATCAACGAGTGGAGCCGCACGCACCGCTACGTGACCGGCCGTGAACTCGCCGCGGCCGGTCTCGCCGAACTCATCGACCTCGCCCCCCTGCCGACGCTCTTCGAGCAGCCCAAGACCTGACGCTGGATCCCTCCCCATAAAAGCCCCCGGCGGAAGCCGGGGGACCGATGGCTCGTGTGAGGTCAACTGCGGTAATCGCCGTGACAAGAGTCACACGACTTTTTCAATTCGCCAAGGGCCGCGCGGGCGGTTTCGTAGTCCTTCTTCTTCGCAGCGTCGCGTACCCTCAAGGCGGCATCGCGCATCGCCGACGCATACCCGCGGTAGGTATCGTCGTCGTAGAATTCATAATCGGCCTGCTGGACGACTTCCCCGATCAAGGCCACGATCTCGGCGTCTCGCACGACGCGTTCCATGGCCTTGTCGAAATCGGCCTTCGAGGCGCTGGCAGCGGCCAGCGTCGCGTCGGCCGCCTCGAGCCGCGACATCAACGCCGGCCGGCCGGCCACCTGGCTCCACCGAAAATCATCCTCACGGTCGGCGCGGGAAGAGGGCGAGTTGCCATCGAGCAGTGATTCCAGGTCGACGACCCGGAGTTTCGATTCGTTGAATGACTGGTCGGTCCCAACCTTGCAGTTGGAGCCGACCCGAGCGAACAGGTCGCGGGCCGTCTCCGCATCCTTCTTCCAGCGAATCTCCTGGTCGTAGGCCGCGATCACGCCAAAGGCGAGGGCGACGGCGCTGAACGCCTCGCGGGCCTTGTCGTAGCCGCCCCCCTTGAAGTCGGACTGGCTCGCCACCACCCCGGTCAACACGGCCTTCATGTCTTTGATCTCGTCGGTGAGCGTGTCCTCCGAGGCCAAGGCAGACCATTTGAAGCCGCCGGCAGCGGGCGACGTCGCGGCCCCCGACTGGGATGCCCCTGCCGTCGCTGACTGCTTGGTTGCGGCGACGAAGTCCGGCCGTTCTCCATCGAGTTCCGTGAATGCATCGGCGAGGAATGTTTTGGTGGTGGTCTTGTCCCAGACAGAAGCCGGTGGCTTGGCCCGCCGGATCGGCTGCACAGCAGAGCGGCCTTCGCGGGCCGCCCCCTGCCCGCCGGTGCACGCCAGCCAGCCGACGAGTCCCGCTGCCACTGCCTTCTTCAAGCCTGCCAAGAGTGCCATGGTCGATTCTCCTACCGCGTATGCTCCGCGCGCCATGAACGTCATCATACGTCATGGCGAAAAAAGCAGCGTCGCGAGCTGTTTTTCCGCCTTGACTGCCCGCAGCGAGGTTGTCAATCTCCTCGCCCCGTCGCCCCGATGGTCACTCCCTGTTTGGTTGGTTTGGGTGGTGACTGGGCCCCGCGAGCCACCAGCAGTCTGATTCAATTGGAGGAGCCAGGATGACCGCCACGCCATCACCGTCGGGATCGCCCGCGACACGTATCGTTCGGAAGAGGGTGTATTCCCTGTGGGCTGCCTGCCTTCTGACCGGTTGCGGCCTTGCAGTCCTGTGTCTGACGGGCTGCTCGAACAGTGGCACACCAGTGGGGTCCGCCCCCAACACCGACCCGGCCAAGGCGACCGTGACGGCCTTTCTCGAGGCCATCAAACGGGGTGACGATCCTGGCGCCCAGGCCATGCTCACAAAAGTTGCCCGCGCCAAAACCCAGGAACTGGGCATTTCGGTGGCTCCGCCCGTGAATTCGACCGCCACCTATTCGGTCCGCGAATGCGAAGTGATCGCCGGCACCGAAGACCTCGTGCACGTGGGCACCACCTGGACCGACACCGATCCGGACGGCTTTACGACCACGGAAAACGTGGTCTGGGCCGTCCGTCTCGACCCCGAAGGCTGGCGAGTGGCTGGCATGGCAACCAAGATTTTCGACGACATGCCGCCGCTGCTGCTGAATTTCGAGGACCCGGAAGACATGATCGCCAAGCAGGAAATGGTGGCCCAGGAACTGCAGAAACGGGCCCAGCAGGCCGCCGCCCAGCAGGCGAAGCAGTCGGGCGAACGCACGGCGGTCGGCCCAGCCGACGGCCAGCGAAAGTAGTCGCCCGCACAGCCATGCCGTCACCGGGCGACAGGGTGCCAGGCCGTTGCCGCAGATCCCTCCCGGGGGCTCTCGAGGCCTTTCGGACGGCCTTTCAGAGCCCCCTGAAGGGCTTCCTTTCCGACCCCGATAAGGGGCTTTTCCTGCGGAATTAGCGCGGAAAAACGGGGTTCCAGGCAGCCTCGTCCCCGCCGGGCGTCCTTGACAGCCCCGGAGGCACTGTTAGCCTAACCCCCTGGATTACCCAGGCCGGAGATTTTCCCCAACCCGCAGCTCTTGCAGGGCAGTGCTGCCGGTTGACGGATTCCTGCTTTGTGTCCCGGGTGGTCTCGTTGCTCGCTCGGTTTTCTGCGGTCCGGTGGCCGTCCCGGACCGGGGTTGTTTCGTGACGGCTTAAAGGAACGCACCTCGCGTTCAATGTTTCCATCTGGAGGTATGTGATGAAGCGTATTCTCGGACTCTGTTTCGCCATGTTCATTGCTCTCGTTGCCATCGCCCTCGTCGGCGGTGACTCGGGCGCCGTCGCCGGCCACGGTTGCAAGGGGCGTAGCCGCTGCAACGGTGGTCTGCTGGGCCACAAGAAGAAGAGCTGCAAGGGCGGCCTGTTCGGCCACAAGAAGAACCGCTGCAACGGCGAAGCTGCCGCTGCTCCGGCCTGTGAGTCGGGCTGCGGTGAGGCTGCTGCCTCGTCTTGCGGCAGCTGCGGTGAGTCGGCTGCCGTCGAAGGCGGCTGCTCGAGCTGCGGTGGTGGTGAGGCCGTCAGCGGCGGCTGCGCCGGCGGCGGCTGCGAGGGCAGCGGCGTGATCTCGGAAGGCGTGCCGACCGAGGCTGCTCCGGCTGCCGTTGAGGCCCCGGCTGCTCCGGCCAAGACCTGAGCTGTGATTCACGAGCCGATCGTATCATCGCAACCAGGTCTGCCCTGAGGCGAGCGGTGATACGGTTGGACAATGAATAGGCCGGGCCTTCCCCCTGGGAAGGCCCGGCTTTTTTCATGGTTATCCAGCCGGCGGAGGCACTGGCTGGAGCGGAGGCGTGGCCGCGGGCGGGGTCGCCTGCGGCGGCGCTTGGGGCGGGGCTTGCGGCTGTATCAACCGCCGCAACAGTCGGCCACGCGGCGGCGGCGTCTGCTGTGGGTTTGCCGCCTCGGCAGCCTGGCGCTCCGCCCGCCTCTTGGCCACCTCGCCGAGCAATCCGCCGACGAGATCGATGACCGCCTCGGCGGTCGGGTCGGTCTTCATATCGGGCGGCAGTGCAGACTTGATCTTGTCGGCCGTCGCTGGTGCGCCGGCCTGCTGACGGGCATTGGCGTTGGACCCGTTATCGGCTGGAGAGGCAGCTGGCTTTGCTGGATCCGTCACCGTCGTTTTGGAATCCTTGCCCGCGGAGGCATCGGGTTTCCAGGCCGGAGCGGGCGGTGCCAACGGCCGTGGCGGTCCGACCGGCTGCCGCGCCGCCTGCGGCCCGCCGGAGCCACGAAGCCGATCAATCAGTTCAGCCACCACCCCGCCCGCATTGGCCCGTAGCGAGCCATCGAAATCGATGCGAGGTTCGCCGAGTATGCCACCAACGCCCACGGAAAACGTCCGCCCCGAAATGGCCGCCAACAACGGCCTGTCCTGCGGCAGGTCGGCCGGAATCGGCAGTTCGAGCTTGAGGTCGAGCGTCTTGTCGTCGAGGCCCACCGAGCCGCTCGAACGGATGTCGAGCCGCTGACCTGGCTTCGCCAGCGGCACGCCAAACGCAAGCCCCTTGTGCGACATCCGCCGGTCGGCCAGTTGGAACTCCACGTGGGATTCATCCGCGATCCTGATCGACTGCGGGACCGGCAGTTTGAACGGCAACGACTCGATGGCACGCTGCGCAAGCGGCCCCGGGCCAAGATCGACGGCGTGCATCGCGAGCACTCCGGAGAGATGCCCGCCCTCGGTGGCGCCCACGGGCAGCGTGGCGGCGTCGATGCGGAGCGAAAACCGTCCACTTGTCCGCGTGGCGTTGGCCATCACAGGCGCGATATAGGCCAACACACCCTGCGCCACAGCCGGCTCAAGACGGGCGTCGGCCAGAAGCTGCACGGGCTCGACCGTCCATTCACTCCGCGTCGCGTCAGCCGAGGGCGCGAGCCGTGCCTGCACGTTGATCGGGTCACTCACCCATGGCTCGTCTGCCCACGGGCCGACCATCCGCACGACCGCGCCGACCACGTCCAACTGCATTCTGACCGCCCCAGGCTTTCCGTTGTGGGGGCGGGCCGCCGCGCCCGGGCCGGCGAGGGCCGGAAAGAACAGCCCCTTGAGGTTGGAATTGCGGTCGGCATCGAACTCCACGTTGGCTTCGAGCCCTTCCACCCGCACGCGGCCGAGATCGCCGAGCGAAAGGAGGATTCCGGCGAGACCGTGGCTGAGTTCCACGCGTTTGATGGACGCTGGCTCGCGACTGCCGTCGTGCGGCACGATGTGGATGTCTTCGAAGACCATCGGCCCTATCCAACCGAGCTTCACGCTCCCGAAGCGAACAGCCGCCTGGAGCGCGGGCACGGCGTCGGCCACGAGCTTCGACATCCGTGCCGGGCTCGACATGAGCCAGGGCAGGCTGCCGATTCCCAGCACGGCGATGACGGCGACGGTCGCCAGCGTGGCCCGCACCTGCGACGACAGAAATGACATGTGGGCAGCCCTCTTCGGCGGCGCTGTTTCGGGGGATGGTTTGGGGGATATTTCGGGGGATGGCAGGCCGGCGTCCGGAGTGGTCATGTCGTGAATCTCCCTGAACGGGATAGGCTTGCGATTGGAAGATGGGGGTTGGCACGAGAGGGAAACGCCCGTCTGATTGTATCCATGGCTACGTCGCAAGGCATGTGACCGGCAGGGTTGCCCGGTACAAGCCGGGAGGAAGGCCTCCCAGTCGCACCCGCCGGTCGAATGGGGTAAAGTGGGACAGCAGAGTTCCGCGGGCGTAGCTCAGTTGGTAGAGCGCTAGCTTCCCAAGCTGGATGTCGTGAGTTCGAGTCTCATCGCCCGCTCTGTATTCAAGCCCGCAGTGTCATCCATCGCCACTGCGGGTTGAGAAAATGCCTCACGCCCGCAGTGCCATCCATGGCCACTGTGGGCTGAGGGGAAAGTCTCGCCGTCCGGGCGCGCCGCACCGGAATCACGCGTGAATCACGCGAGTTCTTGGCCTTCTTTGCGCAGGCGGATGTTCCGCCCAATGGACTGCGGTGCCCAGCAGAGCCCTCTAAAGCCCCACGCTTCCCTGATGTTGGTACGGTTGGACCGCAAACCGCCCCCGTCATGCCGCCGCGGTGATCGTGTCGGCGGTCAGCAGGGATTTCCGCCATGTGGCTCGTGATTTTGACGTCCGCATCCGCCTTCCAAGAAAGGGGTTCCTGACGACGGCGTTGATTTCACCTCTGTCATGAAACAGCCGCGATATGCTGGTGCCCTCACGAACGACGGCACCGACAAATACGGGTGTGGAGACTGACACATGGAAACCAGTGGGACGTGGTTCTTCTGGGCGTTGCTTTCGGCCGTCTTCGCAGCGTTGACAGCCATCTTCGCGAAGGTTGGTCTCACCGGCGTCGATTCCGATCTCGCGACACTGGTACGAACCGGCGTCATTGCGGTGGTTCTGGCCGCCTTCGTGGTCGCGACAGGGAAGTGGGCCAATCCGTTGATGCTCCCGGGTAAGACGCTGCTGTTTCTTGTCCTTTCCGGGCTCGCAACCGGGGCATCATGGGTCTGCTACTTCCGGGCGTTGAAGGTTGGCGAGGCTTCCAAGGTGGCCCCTGTAGACAAGTTGAGTCTCGTGCTCGTGGCCGTCTTCGCAGTGCTTTTCCTGCATGAGCGGCCCTCTGTACGCGATTGGATGGGCATACTCATGGTCGGTGCTGGCGTGCTGGTCTTGGCTCTGAAACGTTGAGCAGAAAAAGCGACGGGCGACGGTGCCGGGTGGACGCTGTTGCTGGAGCGCCCGGAGTCAGCCGCGGGTTATCGCTGGTGACGCTCCCAAGCTGAATGTCGAGGGTTCGAGACCCTTCGCCCGCTCTCTCTTCACGCCCGCAGTGCCATCCATGGCCACTGCGGGCTGAGGGCAAAGCCCTGCCGTCCGGGCGAGCCGTGCCGGGCGAGGAATACGGTGCCAACCACCTCATCTGGGCAGGATGCCAGCTTCTCCATTTTTGGTGGCTGGCACTTTTGCCCTGGCACCTTTGCCCGAGGCGCATCAGGCCTGACTCGGAGAGAGTCTGCACCGACGCCAGAAAAAAGGCCCCCCCAGGGGGGAGCGCAGGCGTTCCCGGAACCGCTTTTGGGACCGGGAAAAGGGGAGCACGCGGCTCACGAGCCGCTCATCAACTCGGAAATGGTGGCGGAAGTATCATTGTCAGGCATATTCTCATTGTTTGGCTCTTCCCACCGCAGATGTAATTCTCCACCGTGACAAACAAGCACAACGTGCCCGTCTTCATCCTGGCCGGGGGGCTCGGCACGCGGATTTCCGAGGAGACCGAACTCAAGCCCAAACCGATGGTCGAAGTGGGCCAGATTCCGTTGCTCGTGCACCTGATGCGATGGTATTACGCCCATGGCTTCAACGACTTCGTCATCTGCGCCGGCTACAAGGCGTGGGAGATCAAGAGTTATTTTCTCACCTATGAATTTCGGATGAATCACCTGGTCGTCGACCATCGCGACCCGGCCAACGCTTCTCCACCCAGCACCTTCGGCACGAATGCTGCGCAAGAGCGATGGCGGGTACGGGTCATCGACACGGGCCTCGAGTGCATGACCGGTGGCCGTGTTGCACGCGCGCTCGACGAGATTGACGCAGGCGGGGCGATCGAGGATTTCGCGCTCACCTACGGCGACGGCCTCTCCGATGTCGACCTCGATGCCGAATTTGCCTTCCATAAACGGCACGGCCGGCTGGGCACGGTCTTAGGCGTGCAGATGCTCGCTCGCTTCGGCGAACTCGGCTGTGGTGCAGATGGCGTGGTCTCGAGCTTTCTGGAGAAGCCCGAATCAAAGCAGGGGCTGATCAACGGCGGCTTCTTTTTCTTTCGACGTGATTTCCGCCGGTATCTCGAGGTGGGGCCGGACTGCGTTTTGGAAAGGTCACCGCTCGCCACACTTGTCGCGGACAACCAGCTCATGCTGCATCCCCATCGCGGTTTTTGGCAGCCCATGGATACGCTGCGGGACCGCACCCTGCTGCAGGGACTGTGGGACTCGGGTCGCGCCCCCTGGAAAGTCGAGCCCGCGACATGATCGTCCCGGGGTCCGCCACCGGCCGACGGCAGCTCGATCCGACGAGGCTGCGACGGCATATCGTCGACATGGCGTTTGCCGGGCAGTCCGTGCACCTCGGCTGCGCCTTCTCCATCGTGGAAATCCTCTCCGTGCTCTATTCGGGCCTGCTGCGTTACGACCCCGAAGCCCCCGAAGATCCCGACCGCGACTATCTGATTCTCTCGAAGGGACACGGCGTCATGGCACTGTACGCCTGCCTGCGAGAGATCGGCTGGCTCCCGCAGGCGGACCTCGATGCCTACTTCTCGGATGGATCCCGGCTTCACGGCCTCTGCGAATGGAAGGTTCCCGGCTGCGAGGTGTCCTCAGGATCGCTCGGCCACGGCCTGCCGGTGGCCGTGGGGATCGCGCTGGGGCTCGCGTGGCGCGGCCGAGGCGGCCAGCGGGTCTGCTGCATCGCCGGGGACGGCGAGATGAACGAGGGCACCATGTGGGAGTCGATGCTGTTCGCCGCGCACCATCAGCTCGAGAATCTCGTGGTGATCGTCGATGCCAACGGCTACCAGGCGATGGATGCGACGAGCCGGGTGGTCGGTCTCGAGCCACTCGTGGAGAAGTTCCGTGCCTTCGGCTTCGTCGCCGAGGAGTGCGATGGCCACGATACCGTGGCCCTCGAGAGAGTCTTGCGGTTCGTGATGTCAGACTGCCGAGAGCAGAAGCCACGAGCCGTGATTGCCCGCACGGTGAAGGGCAAGGGCGTCAGCTTCATGGAGGGGAACAACGCCTGGCATTACCTGCGACTCGACGCCGCCGCGATGACGCGGGCGTTGCACGAGCTCGAGGTCGACGATGCGTGAACTGCTCTCGGACCTGATCGTCGGCATGGCCCGCGAGGACGACGATTTCATCGTCCTCTCAGGCGATCATGGGTATACGCTCTTCGACGCCATTCGAGCGGAGCGGCCACGACAGTTTCTCAACGTCGGCGTGATGGAGCAGGCCATGGTGGGCATCGCTGCCGGACTCTGCCGCCAGGGGTACAAGCCGCTCGTCTACGGTCTTGCGGCGTTCGTGCCGATCCGAGTGCTCGAGCAGATCAAACTGGACGTCTGCTATCCGGGGCTGCCAATCACGTTCATCGGCGACGGTGCCGGACTCGTCTACTCGACGCTCGGCGTGTCTCACCAGTGCGGGGAGGATCTTGCCGCGTTGCGGGCGTTGCCGCGGATGCGGATCTACTCCCCCTGCGGAGATGCCGAACTCCGCGCCTGCTGGAAGGATCTGCAGCGGCACGATGGGCCCCGTTACCTGCGGATCGGGAAGAGTGACCGCGTTCCGGGCACGGCGGCCGTGCCCACGACCGCCGCCCCCTACTTCACGCACTCCGCACCAGGAAGCCGGTGCTGCCTCGTGGCCCATGGTTCGATGGTCGGCATCGCCACCGAGGCGGGCCGTCGCCTGCAGACGCCCGTGCTGTCCGTGCCGCGTGTCAAGCCTCTCAGCCAGGAAGACTGCGCCGTTCTCGAGGGTTTTCGCGACCTGATCGTGCTCGAGGAGCATGTTCGTGCCGGTGGCCTCGCGTCGACGCTGGCTGAAACGCTGTGCGAGCGGGGGGGCGCCATTCCACGAATTCGGGTGATCGCCCTCGAGGAAAAGTTCGCAGAGCACTGCGGATCCTATCAATATGCCCTTTCTGAGCATGGCATGGCCGATGACCAGATCATGGTCCGAGTGGCCTCGCTGCTGGAGTCTTGAATGAATCAGCGGAAAATGATCTCGATCGTGACCCCCTGCTACAACGAGGAGGATAACGTCGAGCACCACTTCGAACGCGTCACCCGGGCGATCGAGCCGTTCCGGGCGACGTATGACTTCGAGTTTATCTACACCGACAACATGTCGCGCGACCGCACGTTCGCGATCCTGCGGGAGATGGCCGAGCGGCACGCGAACCTGCGGGCCATCCGCTTTTCGCGAAACATCGGGGCGAATCGTGCAATCTTCTTCGGACTGATGGAGGCGAAGGGCGACGCGGCCATTCTCATTCAGGCCGACCTTCAGGATCCCCCCGAACTCATCCCGGATTTTATCCGCGGGTGGGAGGAGGGATATGACGTGGTGTATGGCCAGATCCTCGACCGCGACGAGGGACGGCTCATGCGCGCCTTCCGGCGGCTGTACTACTGGATCGTCGCGAGCTTCGCCGACGTCGCGCCGCCGCAGAATGCCGGCGAGTTTCGCATCGCCTCGCGGCGCGTTCTCGACGCGATCGGGCGGTATGCCGATGAAGATCTCTATCTGCGCGGCGCCATCGCCCATATCGGCTTTCCGCAGAAGCCGCTGCCCTACCACCGCATGAGGCGGCAAGGCGGGCAATCGAGTTCCAGCCTGTCGTATCTGTTCGGATACGCGGTGAACGGGCTGATTTCCACGTCCACTGTGGTTCCAATCCGGGCAGTGACGTTGGTGGGATTTTTGTCCGCGGCCTTCGGATTTCTCTACGGCGCGATGAATGTCGTGATCAAGCTGCTGTTTCCCCAGATCGTGCCCCCCGGGTTGGCGACCGTGCTCGCGATCGTCTCGTTCTTCGCGGGTCTGCAGTTGCTGGCGCTGGGCATCATCGGCGAGTACATCCGCAAGATCTACCTGCAGGGCCTCGGAAGACCGCTGGGATTCATCCAGGATCGCGTGGGATTCGCCGAAGACGACGCACGGCGATCATGACGAGTCATCTATGCGTGGTCGGGCAAGCGGGCGAGAGGAACATTGACACCCGAAGTCGCTGGAAAAACAGGTCGCTTCTGACGCCCGTTGAGCCAGTGCGGCCGCGCGAAGAACACCGATCGCGGTAATCAGGGCTTCATGACGGTGACGCGGAAGATTGTTCCCCAGTCTGCATGAGACACGAGTGCGACTGCGTGCCCGTCCTCGAGGAGCTTCGTCGGCAGCCAGCCCCAAGTGTTTCCGTTCACGCGCAAGAGGAACGACCCGTGTTGGGCGATGAAGTCGTCGTATTCCGTAACATTGACAGGGAAGTAGGGCCTGACCAGCAGCAGAGTCCGGTCTACGACATCGCTGCTACCGGAGGCGGTTGCCGCAGCGGGGTCGGCGATCGCAAATATCTGCGACCGAGTTTCGGGATCACAGTAGAGTGCAAGTTGCATGTAGCCGAGTCCATCGGCGATGACGACCGGGGGTGGGTCCTCGCCCAGGCTCGCGAGGAAGGTCTCGCATGGACGACTGATCGCGTCTCGCGAGTCGAGCGTGCGTCCCTTCGCATAGAACAACAGCGATGAGAGCTCGGTCAAACCGTAGTTGAGCAGGATGATCGAAAGCGCCGCCGCGCGAAATGTCGGGCGGAAGGTGCTGGTCAGGGCGCCGATGGACAGTGCTGCGCCGACGATGGCGGGCATCATGTATCTGTCGGTCATGCCTCCTTTGGCGACGTATGCTGCGGCGACGGCGATGACCGGTATGCCAAGAAGTCCCAGCGCAAGCCCGCTCTCGCCAAGCTTGAGCGGCCCGCGGGGAAACCATTTGAACGAAGCTGACAGAGCGATCGGCAGTGCTCGCACGACCCACCCCATGCAAAACACTGCCAACACAGCAGTCGTCGCGGGGCCCCACATGCCGCCTGCCCACTTGAAGAGCACCATTGGTGATCGAGCGATGAGCCCCAGTCGAGGAGCAGACCACCAGTTGTTGCCGAACACGTTGCGAAAGTTGGCCAGCAGAGGCCAGCACACGATGAACGGCACGAGACCGATCGCCAGAGCGAGCCAGGCCCGTGCCCGAAAGCGACGCTCGCACACGAGGACGAGCAACTCGGCAAAACCGAAGGCGGGCCAGGCGAACACGGCGTAGTAGTGGCACGAGACCGCAAGCCCAAGTGACAACGCCAGCGCGACGGCCCATGCCCACGAGCGGTCAATGCGTTGCCATGCACACGTCGCACAGCAGATGCTGCCCGTCATCAAGGCGTACGGCCGGGCTTCGTACGCGTAGTCCGACAAGGCCGTGCATGTGACGAATGCAGCTCCTGCCAACGCCGAGATGCGGTCGACCCTCGGCGAGAGGAATGCGTAGACGCACGCGACCGTCATAAGGTATCCGCACAGCGACGGCAGCCTGAGCCCGATGTGCTCGTTCGGAGCGAGGCGGAGCGCAGCGCTGCAGATCATGTAATACGGTGGAGGCATGATGTCGATCGGCACCTTGAGAGCCTGGATCATCTCTGCCGGTGACTGCATCTTCGCGATGATGAGCGTAAAGATCTCGTCGAACCAAAACGGCTTATGGATCGCCTTGAGTGCTGCGATTATGCCTACGAGCATGAGCCCGCCGACCAGAGCCGGAGTCCAGATGACGGACACCCTGTCCAGTCGTGAATCACATGCCGATGTCGTCTGGACGGGAAGTGCCATGGTTGCTCGCACACGATTTCCAGTGTGAACCTCTGCGTTGTTTCAGACGACAGGACCCTCTCTCGATGCTCGCCCCGTGCTGCTGATTCACCGAACGAGACGCTCAGCCCGGCGGGCGGCCCATGCCGAAGCCCGATTGAAGGCCAACGCAGAGATGGCCGAGCCGCCGGCGTAGAACAGCGGCGTCGCGCCGTATGCGGCATCTTTCGGATTGATTGCGACCAAGAGAAACAGGACGACCGACGTCACGCTCGTCAGCGACAGACCGGTGAACACGACGCTCCAGGCATCCCACTTCATGACAAGACTCCACAATTGTGTATCGAGCTTTTAAAAACCAGCCCACGTCCTGCCGTCGCAACGCGATGGCGAGATGTGAGCGCCTAACACTGAACTGATTTTCCACACTCCGCTAGCAGTCGCTCCGCTGCGGCAAGGGCTCGCCGGGCCGACTCGTCAAGCTGCATCGACCGGCTGCCATCGGCAGGCGTGAGCATGGCGCGGACGAAGATCCTGAACTTCTCAAGCGTCGATACCCGGGCCCGTTCGTCGAGCACCTCGAATCCTCGCCTCCTGATCTTAGTCCCAATCGCACGGTAGATCCTCGCCGCCGCCCGAACAGCCAGGCGGGAATCGGTATCGAGCCCGCTGATGCCCGCCTCTCCGGCAGCGTAATAGCCGTCGGCAACTTCGAGGATCGTCTGCACGCCCCGGCGCACCTGCCGTGAGTCGGGCGGCCCACCGCCGGGCCGCAGCCCGTCGGTCCATTCAAGCGGCAGGTAGCAGCGAGACCGATGCCAGTCTTCCGCGACATCGCGGGCGATATTGGTCAGTTGCATGCCCATCCCGAGCGC